>TARA_R110002050_G_scaffold83381_4_pt1 | contig 18036 bp, 16 predicted proteins | sample TARA_R110002050 | Tara Oceans TARA_R110002050 (sample SAMEA4396988) | marine metagenome | biome: Polar Biome; feature: [DCM] deep chlorophyll maximum layer (ENVO:01000326); material: water (ENVO:00002006), including particulate matter (ENVO:01000060) such as... | depth 25 m
CTTTTTTAAATACCGCTGGAAACTGCTCCTTGGCCTGTTTTTCGTGGCCATTTCAGTGATTTTCGGAATATTGCCCGCCGAATTAGTGCGCGAATCTTTTAATATCGTAGAAGAAGCAATTAATCAATATCAAAGCGATCCCAACTTTGATTACAGTGACTTACGTTCCAAATTAGTCCTGTTCGGGATTATCATTATTGGTAGCTCCCTATTAAAGGGACTATTCATGTTCTTTATGCGCCAAACTATTATTGTTGCCAGTCGCCACATTGAATATGATATGAAGAATGAAATCTTCGATCAATACCAAAAGCTTTCCCTTGCTTTTTATAAGCGCAATAAAACGGGCGACCTCATGAACCGCATTAGCGAGGATGTTAGCCGCGTGAGAATGTATCTCGGCCCAGCCATCATGTATACCTTTAATGTGGGCATCACCTTGCTGCTTATTGTACCCATAATGTTTTACTGGAGTCCTCGCCTAACTTTATATGTGCTTGCGCCTTTACCCATACTGGCCGCGTCTATATATTATGTCAGTAAAAAAATTAATATCCAAAGTGAAAAAGTACAGCGACAGCTAAGCACCATTTCCTCTTTTGTACAAGAAGCCTTTTCCGGTATTCGTGTAATTAAGGCTTACGTGCGTGAAGAGAAGTCTCTGCAAGACTTTGGTGATGAAGCCAATCACTATTTCGAGCGCAACAAAGAACTTTACCGTATCAATGCCCTCTTTTTTCCTTTAATGATCTTACTGATTGGCATTTCTACCATTCTCACCATCTTTATTGGTGGCCAAGAAACCATTGCTGGAAAGATTTCACCTGGGGTTATTGCCCAATTTATCATCTACGTAAATATGCTTACCTGGCCAGTAGCCTCTATTGGTTGGGTTACTTCTTTGGTGCAGCGCGCAGCCGCGAGCCAAGAAAGGATTAATGAGTTTTTAAGGATTGAACCTGAAATTGTAAATCCCACTACGGCCGATTTCAATTTTACCGGCAATATTGAATTCAAAAATGTGAGCTTCAGATACCCGGATACAGGCATTGAAGCATTAAAAGACATTAGTTTTAGTCTAGAAGCAGGAAAATCATTAGCCATTGTTGGGAAAACCGGCAGCGGTAAAAGTACCATTGCCAATTTAATAGCGCGTTTATATGATGTTGATACTGGAGATATTTTTGTAGACGGTCAAAAAATAAACAGTGTAAACCTCAATCAATTGCGGCAAAGCATTGGCTATGTTCCCCAAGAAGCTTTTCTGTTTAGCACCGATATTGCCCGTAATATTTCATTTGGCATAGATGACAATTCACTAGAACTAGTTGAGGAAGCAGCAAAAAATGCCCATCTCCATGAAAATATTATGGAATTCCCCAATGGCTATCAGACCAAGGTAGGGGAAAGAGGCGTAACTTTGAGTGGTGGTCAAAAACAAAGACTTAGCATTGCTCGGGCGATAATTAAAAAACCACCAGTGCTAATTCTTGATGATTGTTTGTCGGCAGTTGACACCGAAACGGAAGAAAAAATCCTTTCTAATCTAAAAAACCTCATTGAACAAAGCACTTCTCTTATAATCAGTCACCGTGTTTCTTCGGTGAAAAACGCCGATCACATAATTGTACTGGAAGATGGAAAAGTAATTGAACAAGGTAAACACGCTGATTTAATGGACCTTAAGGGCTATTATCAAAATATGTACGATCAACAACTTTTAGAGAGCGGTAAGAAAATGGTTAGTTAAACGCTAATTTTCTGCTGATCACTAAACAAAATCATTGTTTTTTTTAGATTTGCTCTCAGCTAACTAAGAAAAGAACATGAGCGATCACGGACAAAATGAGCAGGAAGAAATTCATTCTGAAGTATTAAGAGCAGGAAGAAGGACCTATTTCTTTGATGTAAGAGCCACAAAGGCAGACGATTATTACCTGACAATAACCGAAAGTAAAAAGCATACTGCCGACAACGGCAACGTGTTTTATAAGAAACACAAAATTTACCTTTACAAGGAAGACTTCGACCAATTTCAAGAAATGTTAAAGGAGGCCACTGATTTTATTATTGATAAACGCGGTGAAGAAGTTATCTCAGATCGCCATGAGCCTGATTATCAAAAGAAACATCACGGCGATTTTAACTATCACGAAGAAGCCTTCAAGGAGGATGAAAATACCAAAGCAGGTAATAAAGAATTTACCGATATCTCTTTCGAGGATATTTAGAAAAATTCAGTTATCCTAAAATTTTAAAGAAGGGGGATGTGAAAAAAATCACATCCCCCTTTTTATTTTGAATTCTACGCTCTGGCTGAGTTTTAAAATTCGAGAAACTCACGCGCTTGTGCCTTTAAAAGCTCTAAAGTCATTTCGTCGTCTAATTCTTTCTCATCATTTAATAGTCCCTCAATCTTAGAAAGTGGTACTTGCAGGGAAAAGACTTCAACTCTCAAATGATGAAGAACATCAGTAAGGTGGCCCAATCCACGTAAGTTCCCTGCTCTTCCAGAGGCTACCCCTACTAAGGCTGCTTTTTTACCTTTCCAAATATGCGGTTTTACCCCATCTAAAAAGGCTTTAAAAACGCCAGGGAAACTACCATTGTACTCGGGGGCTACAATTACTAATCTTTCGGCGGGAATAATTTTTTGATCAATTATCTTTTGGGTAGCGGCAGTGCGGCTTCCGAAGCTATCGTTGAAAACAAAGCCTTCGGGTAATTCCGACATATTGAAAATTTGCACCTTCTGACCCAAGTCACTTAAAATTGTGGCATACTGAGAAACAACCTTTTGGGTTAAGTTTTGTGGGCGGTGCGTTGCACAAATTACGGTAATCATCTTATTAAATTATTGTTGGTAAATCGAGGTTGAAATACTTTTTAGACAAGCTAGAAATTGTAATTTAGGCTCCCTTTTGTGGGAGGGTTAAAATAAAGTAATTCCTTTAGCAATCACCCTCTTAGCATAAAAGAACAACGCAAGGAGCGAAAAAGATTACAAGTACTAAACATTTATGGGAAAAATTGTTGCAATTGCCAATCAGAAAGGCGGAGTAGGAAAAACAACTACGGCTGTTAACCTCGCCGCTAGTTTAGGAGTTTTAGAAAAGAAAGTCTTAATTATTGATGCCGATCCTCAAGCCAATACTACCTCGGCTTTGGGTTACGATCCCGATGAAATTAAATTAGGTACCTATCAGGTTTTAGAGCATGAATGCAAAGCCGTTGATGTTGTTGTAAGTACAAAAAATCCAAACTTGGATTTAATTCCTGCTCAAATTGACTTAGTAGCGGCAGAAATTGAACTGGTTGATAAAGATCGTCGTGAGCACATGCTTAAAATCGCTTTGGAAGATATCAAAGCTGATTATGATTACATTATTATTGACTGTGCCCCATCTTTAGGTTTAATTACCTTAAATGCCTTAACCGCAGCCGATAGTGTTATCATTCCTATTCAATGCGAATACTTCGCTTTAGAAGGTTTAGGGAAATTATTGAACACCATTAAAAGTGTTCAAAACATTCACAACCCCGATTTGGACATTGAAGGTTTACTGCTTACCATGTTCGATTCGCGTTTGCGCCTAAGCAACCAGGTTGTAGAAGAAGTAAAAACACATTTCTCAAAAATGGTTTTCAATACCATAATTTCAAGAAATGTGCGTTTAAGTGAGGCTCCTAGTTATGGTGAAACTATAATCATGTATGATGCTTCTAGTAATGGGGCTCAGAATTACTTAAATTTGGCGCGCGAATTTTTAGAGAAAAACGAAGCTATAGAAGCAGAGTAAAATATTTTAGAACACTAGATGGCAGCACCAAAAAGAAGAGCAATGGGCAAAGGCCTAGCGGCACTACTAAAAGATAATGCAGAATTAAATTCGGCTGAGGATCAAAATGCTGATCAAGTTATTGGCACCATTGCTGAACTTGATATTGCTGATATTCAAGCTAATCCCGATCAACCGCGGACTATATTTGATGCCGAAGCTTTAGAAGAATTAGCACAATCTATCAAGACTTTAGGGATCATTCAACCCATTACCGTGCGTAAAGCCGGGCCTTCTAAATTTGAGATTATTAGTGGGGAAAGACGTTTTCGCGCCGCTAAAATTGCCGGTTTAGATAGCATCCCCGCTTATATAAGATTGGCCGATGATCAAAGCATGTTAGAAATGGCTTTGGTGGAAAACATTCAAAGGGAGGAATTAGACCCTATTGAAGTGGCCCTTAGCTACGAGCGATTAATTGAAGAGTGTCAGCTTACGCAAGAAGAGATGAGTACCCGCGTTGGGAAAAAGCGTTCGACTATTACCAATTACTTACGTCTATTGAAATTACAACCGCTTATTCAAGCGGGACTACGCGATAAAATGATTGCAGTGGGTCATGCCCGTGCCCTTATTAATGTAAGCAGCGAAGAAGATCAAATAAATCTCTATCAAGAGGTTATTGCTAAAGATCTTAGTGTGCGTCAAGTCGAAGAAGCTACTCGAAAGCTAAAAGAAGGTCCCGCCAAAACTAGCCAGCGCGAAAAAACTCCTCTAGCAGAAAAGTATGTTCGCATAAACGAGGAACTTAAAGAACACCTAGATGCCGAAGTTGAATTAAATCGCAATAACCGCGGACGGGGAAAAATTACCATCACCTTTAAAAATGACCAAGAGTTAGAGCGCCTACTAGCCCTGCTAAAAAACTAAAGTGCCGAAGCTTCCCTTCCTCCATATCAGTTTTGTATTCTTCTTTTTCTTCTCTTTAAACCTAAGGGCGCAGGGAGAATTAAAAGCTACTGCAACCGATACAGTGCAAAAGGATTCGGTGCCAGTGCATTCTGTCAGCAAAGCAACTTGGCTTTCTACTGCACTTCCTGGTGCGGGGCAGTATTACAATCAAGCCTATTGGAAAATGCCAATAATTTATGGTGGACTCGGTGCTTGTATTTATATGGCGATTGATAATCATCGCTCTTACCGAAGCTATTTAGATGCATTTTTTCTACGCATCGATACTAATGCGACAGAAAAAGATCAATATTTAAATATCTATAGCGAAAGGGAGCTTATTGAATTACAGAATATCTATCGCGACTGGCGTGATTTAGCCATAATTATTGGTGCCGTCGTTTGGGCTCTGAATGTAGTAGATGCTCATGTAGATGCGCATCTTTACGATTACAATGTTAACGACGACCTCTCTTTAAGGGTGGAACCAAATATGTTTTTTGTAAATAATTTGCCGGTCGTCGGACTGCGGCTTAGACTAAATTTACAATGAAAGTAGCAATTATTGGCTATGGCAGAATGGGCCATATCATTGAACAAAAGCTAGAAGAACGCGGCCATACTATTGTGGCACGTTTCAATTCTCAGGGCATTGATTTAAACGAATTAAAAAAAGCGGAAATCGCCATTGAATTTAGCAAACCCGAATCGGCCTTTAGTAATATTAAAACCGCTTTAGAAACCAATATTCCCGTTGTTTCGGGCACTACGGGTTGGTTGGAGCATTATCAGGATATCACTGCACTTAGCGAAAAAAAGCAGGTTGGATTTCTCTACGCTTCCAATTTCAGCTTAGGCGTAAACCTCTTCTTTGCCATCAATAAAAAGCTGGCGGCGCTTATGAGCTCTTATCCAAGTTATGAAGCAAGTTTAACCGAGGTACACCATCTGCAAAAACTCGATGCTCCCAGTGGCACGGCCATTACTTTAGCCGAACAAATCTTAGCGCAAAATAAGCAATATAAAAACTGGTCCTTGCTAGGTGAAGCAGCTAAAAACGATTTAAGTATCGAAGCTTTACGCGAAAAAGATGTACCAGGAACGCATATTATCAATTACAACAGCCCTATCGATTCCATCAGCATTAAACACACGGCGCATAACCGCGAAGGCTTTGCTCTTGGTGCTGTTTTAGCCGCCGAATACCTAATTACTAAAAATGGCGTTTGCACCATGCAAGATGTCCTAAATTTAAACGAATGAACGTTTCAGAAACTATAATCTTCCTTATTGTCCTCTATTTTTACTATGGCGTTTTAGCGCTACGTTTTATTCAAGGGGCAGGTTATAAAGCTTGGCAAGCATTAGTTCCTTTTTACAATATTTATATAATGACCAAGGTAATAGATCGTCCTTGGTGGTTTGTAGCTCTCGCTATATTACCTGTTGTGGGCAATATTGTAATGGTGGTTATTTTTTATGAGCTATTGCATGTATATCGCATCGCCAACACGAAAAACACCGTTTTAGGAGTAATCACTTTAGGTCTCTATTTTGGTTACTTAGCATTCAGCGAGAAATTAAAGTTTCAAGGGCGGGATAAAGTTGAAATCCGCAAGCACATAGGTGAAGGCTTCTCCTCTATTGTTTTTGCTATCGTCGCCGCCACTTTAATCCGCGCTTTTACTTTCGAAGCCTTTACCATCCCCACGCCTTCTATGGAAAAATCATTAATGGTAGGTGATTTTCTTTTCGTTAGCAAATTGCAGTACGGTAGTCGCTTACCCATGACGCCTTTTTCGCTTCCGCTGATGCATAATAAAATACCATTCACCAATATAAAAGCCTTTAGCGATAAGATAAAATTCCCCTATTTACGCTTCCCTAAAATTACGGATGTGGAACGTAATGACCCTGTGGTTTTCAATTACCCCATGGAAGATGAATACCCCATCGACAAGCGCGAGCATTATGTAAAACGTTGCGTGGGCCTTCCGGGAGATACCCTTAAAATTGTAGATCGAGAAATCTATATCAACGGCAAAATTAATCAACTACCCGATTTGGCCGATCGCCAGTTTGAGTATTTCGTGCGCACCAATAGTACCCCTCTTAACCCGATAATGGTGAAAGAGCGCTTCGACATTAATATGTTAACCGAGGGCGAACAAAGAGCGAAACAAGATCGTGGAGCGGCAAACCTTATTAATCGTGGCCCGGATTTCAACGAATACATAGTTACTATCAGCGATTCTCAAATAGAAGAGTTTAAAGCTATGCCTAACGTAATTGAGGTAGAAGTAATCAATAGTGAAATTGATTTAAAGGACTACCCTAGCGATATCTCTCCTACGCTATATCAAATTTATCACACCTATACTCCCTATCAAATCAATAGTGAGATTTTCCCTAATCCCGCTAATAGCAAGGATATTCTATTCAAATGGACGCGCGATAATTACGGTCCTATTGTTCTTCCTAAAGCCGGAGCCGAAGTAGAACTAACCGTTAACAATATCCACCTTTATCGTCGCATTATTGAGATTTATGAAGGTAATACTCTGAAACAAGAAGGGCGTAAGTTTAGTATTAATGGGCAAGAGACCACCCACTATATCTTTAAGCAAGACTATTACTGGATGATGGGTGATAACCGTCATAATTCTTTAGATAGTCGCTATTGGGGCTTTGTTCCCGAAGATCACATTGTTGGGAAGCCAGTATTTATTTGGATGAGCTACGATAAATTCGCACGAGAATGGGGCGACAAAGTTAGAACCGATCGGGTATTTAGTTTAGCAGGTGGCGACGGCGAACGCAGATCCTATTTCTGGCCATTTTTAGTGCTCGTGGCTATTGGTTACGGCATAAATTTCTGGCTCAAAAAGAAAAAAGCCGCCTAATTGAAAGCTGCCCTTTTTAGCATTACGTATTGGGGACCAACCTCCTACTTTGCCAGAGTGCTACAATATGATCACTTGGTTTTAGAAGCGAAGGAGAGCTTTATCAAACAGACATATCGCAATCGCACTTACGTAGATGGGCCCAATGGTGCCCTAATGCTTAACCTTAGTGTTAATCACCAATCGTCCCGACAAATTGATTTAATCACTCTAAATCAATCGGAAAACTGGGCTCAAAAACATTGGCAGGCTCTGCAAACCTCCTACGGCTCTAGTCCTTTTTTTGATGCTATATCAGCCGATCTCGAAGCATTATACCAAAAACCATATCAGCGTTTGTGGGACCTTAATATTGAAACATTACATCTCGTTTTCAAATGGTTACGCATCCAACCCCAGCTAACTTACAGTGAAGATTGGCAAGCGGAAAGAAGTGGTTTGGACGATTTTCGCAATGAATTTCACCCTAAGAAAAAGCTTGTAAAAAGTCTCCCCTATTACCCACAGGTTTTTGAGCATAAAGGCGGTTTTAAAGAAAATCTTTCCATCCTTGATCTAATTTGCAATGAAGGCCCTGCTGCTTTTGACTATTTAAAGCAGCTTTAATTTGTACTTTCGTGGCAAGTTTAGAAAAAATATGAATTCTTCCCTTTCTCTCCTCTTGCTTTTATTTGCTTTTTCGCTGAGTGGACAAGATTGTAATCTTGAAAATGCCGTGGTGAATGCCCCCAGCGGATTAATTCTGCGAGAGCAAGTAGCTAAAGGTTTTATAACTACCATTCCTTTTGGAGATACGATAAATTATTGCTCCGATAAAAGCTTTGGGAGAGCAGAATATGAAGGCATCAAAGGAGACTGGCGTAAAGTATACTTCAAGAAAAAGGAAGGCTATATGTTTGATGGCTTCTTACGTAAAATAGTTAAAGAAAGGGTAGATCTTGATAGCTTACGCAGCAGAAGTGCCGAAATTGCCGCGCAAACTGATAGCCTTTTAGGCAATACTCCAGGGGAAACAACTGGCGCTGTAGCTAAACCTAATTATGCACATCCCTACTTGAAAAGCGATGAGTTGCAGTTGGCTATTGAAAGTTATAATTTCTGTGGTGATATTCAATCTTTAGATCCTACTCTTTATTGGTACGCTATTTTTCTACAAAGCGAAACCGATCCTACTGGCCAACACCGCATAGTTCCAGTAGATTTAAAATTGATTCTCAGTAAAGAAAAAGTGGGCAGTGGACTGGAGTTCGATATTCTTACCGATAAAGAAGAAAGAAGCCTCTTCTTGATTGGATCAAATAAAGTAATACCTTATCAAGATATCAGCCTTTACGACCAAAGTGAAGCAATGCGTATGCGCGGTTCCAAGCTTTTCCCTGGACAAGAACTTAGTTTAGACGATGAAAGAAAAGTGAAACTATCGGCTACTGGACAGGTAGTAAAGGCAGGCGATTGTCCCGAACTAAAAGACTATAAAATTACCATTAGCTATCAAAATGAGGGTATCAGCTTGGAGCAAGACTTGTCTGAAATTATACCCGACTTCGGCGATTGCCAAATTCCCCGTTTATACTGGTATGGTGATATCAGCGGCGATGGCCTCAGTGATATCATCTACGTAAGTGTATTTGAAAATAAAAATGTTTTTACCCTCTTGCAAAGTGTTGCTAATCCTAGCAAAGAATTATTTACTCAAAAAGCTGTTTTCACCCTCACAAATTGCCAAAAATAAATGGATATCGAATTTAATAAGAACGAAGATCACCTTAAAATCTTAGTCTCTGAACTAAAAACAAAACTTAAAAAAATACATTTAGGCGGTGGAGAAGCTAAAATTGCCAAGCAGCATAAGCAAGGTAAACTTAGTGCCCGCGAAAGAGTGGCTTATCTTCTAGATAAAGGCAAGCCCCAAATTGAAATTGGCGCTTTTGCGGGATACGAAATGTATGCCGATCACGGTGGATGCCCGGGCGGAGGCGTCGTGGTAGTTTTAGGGTACCTGAAAGGCCGCATGTGTATTGTTGTTGCCAACGATGCTACGGTTAAAGCCGGCGCTTGGTTTCCCATTACAGGTAAGAAAAACCTTAGGGCTCAGGAAATTGCCATGGAGAATCGCATTCCTATTATTTACCTCGTAGATAGCGCAGGGGTTTATCTTCCTATGCAAAATGAAATCTTTCCCGATAAGGAGAACTTCGGACGAATCTTCCGCAATAATGCAATACTTTCTTCCATGGGAATCACGCAAATTGCGGCCATTATGGGGAGCTGCGTGGCAGGTGGAGCCTACTTACCGATTATGAGCGACGAGGCCTTAATCGTGGATAAAACGGGCAGTATTTACTTAGCAGGTTCTTACCTCGTGAAAGCCGCAATTGGCGAAGATATCGACAACGAAACTCTAGGGGGTGCAACTACCCACTGCGAAATTTCGGGCGTTACGGATTATAAGAGCAAAGACGATAAGGACTGTTTAAGCTCCATCCAAAATATTGTTGATAAAATTGGGGACACCAATAAAGCTGGCTTCAATCGCGCAAAGCCTGCTGAGCCAAGCAAAGACCCGCAAGAAATTTACGGCTTAATGCCGATGGAATCTTCTAAGCCCTATAAAACGCAGGAGATAATTGATCGTTTACTCGACAATTCTGAATTTGAAGAGTATAAAGCCGGATATGGAAAAACCATCATTACTGGTTACGGCCGCATTGATGGCTGGGCCGTAGGAATTGTAGCCAATAACCGCGAATTAATTCGTAGTAAAAAAGGCGAAATGCAATTCGGTGGCGTAATCTATTCCGATAGTGCTGATAAGGCTTCACGTTTTATAGCAAATTGTAATCAAAAGAAAATTCCCCTTGTATTCTTGCAAGACGTTACTGGTTTTATGGTAGGATCGCGCAGCGAACAGGGCGGTATTATTAAGGACGGAGCTAAAATGGTAAATGCAATGAGTAACTCGGTGGTACCGAAGTTTACCATTATTATGAATAATAGTTTTGGTGCCGGCAATTACGCCATGTGCGGTAAAGCTTATGATCCGCGTTTAATTGTCGCTTGGCCTAATTCTAAATTAGCGGTAATGGGTGGCGCCCAAGCGGCCAAAGTTTTATTACAAATCGAAAAATCGCGCCTAAAAGGCCAGGGTAAAGAAATTACCCCTGAAGTAGAAAAAGAACTACTCGATCGCATTCACGCCGATTACGAAGAGCAAATGAAGCCCGAATACGCCGCAGCCCGCTTATGGACCGACGCTATTATCGACCCCCTTGATACGCGTAAATGGATAAGTATGGGTATCGAAATGGCCAATCACGCGCCAATTGAAAAAGCCTATAATCCTGGAATAATTCAGGCTTAATAAAATTTCAAAAACATTTTAATCCTTTTCACGCTTCTAATAACCAGAGTTCAATCATAAATTAGAAGATGAAGAGGATTTTACTTTGGTTTCGAAACGACCTGCGCTTACACGATAACCCTGCACTGAAGGCGGCTTGCGCTGAGGCTGATGAAGTCGTTGCCTTTTACTGTTTTGATAATCGATATTTTGAAGAAGCTAAGCTCGATTTCCCTCGAATTGGTGCCCGTCGGGCGCAATTTATTTTAGAATCGCTCCAAGATTTAAAAGAATCTTTGGCGTCTATAAATATTCCGCTGCAAATAAGCATCGGTACTCCACGAACAGCTATCCAGACGCTGCATCAAAACTTTCCCATTGATGCCATTTTTTACAGTGAAGAATATGCTTACGAAGAGATGGCACAAACGGAAGAGTTAAAATCGCTAGATATTCCCCTGCAAAGTTTTGCTGCCAATCAGCTCTTTGATCTTGCCGAATTACCCTTCCCACTTTATAAATTACCTCGTGGCTTTACTACCTTCCGAAAAAAGGTCGAAGCCGCAGTCAGTCCTTCGGCATCCCTTGCTGCTCCGCAAAGTCGTCAACCCGCTAGTCCAGTCGCTTCCACTCCTATCCCCACTTTAGCTTCTTTGGGTCTGCGCCCAGATGTGATAGACAAACGGGCGGCGATACGACCAAAAGGGGGCGAAAAAGAAGGATTAAAACGATTGCATGCTTACCTCTTCGGTAGCCAAAACATTGCCCAATACAAAGAGACCCGCAACGGCATGATTGGTCCCGATTATAGCTCTAAGTTTTCTTTTTGGCTGGCCAATGGCTCTTTGTCCCCGCGAAAAATTTACCAAGAAGTTAAATCCTACGAAGCACAATTTGGCGCGAATGAATCGACTTATTGGCTGTACTTCGAACTACTTTGGCGCGAATTCTTCCGTCTAAATGCCACTAAAAAAGGGGCGGCCTTCTTTCAAATGCCTTTAAATTATCACGCGTCGGTAGATGCGCAATTTGAAAAATGGCGGCAAGGCAAAACCGGTCATCCATTTATAGACGCAAATATGCGCGAGTTAGCACTTACCGGTTTTATGAGTAATCGCGGGCGGCAAAACGTAGCTTCTTATCTAATCAATAATTTAAAAGGCGATTGGCGACTAGGTGCGGCTTGGTTTGAGTCGGCCCTTATAGATTATGACGTATATAGTAATTACGGTAATTGGACCTATCTCGCCGGAAACGGCAACGACCCACGCGGCCAGCGTAGCTTTAATATTGATTCGCAACAAGAGCGATATGACCCAGAGGGTGATTATGTGAATCTTTGGTTAAAATTTTGAATTTAATAGAACAGATGACGCCTTTTAAGGTTAACTAAATAAGAAAATTACATTATGGCAACAGCACCAAAGAAAAGCACTAAAAAAGCGGTAGATATCCGCACTATGATTGTTGAAAAATACCAAGAGAATCTTCTATTAGAAGGGAAAAATCCCGCCAGTGTTTTTGCTTTCTGCAAAGACTTAGAAATTACAGAAGCCGACTTTTACGCTCACTTCAACGATTTTGGTCAAGTGGCAGCCGCTTTTTGGATGGAACTTTTCCATAAAAATATAAGTGTTTTAGAAGGCAGCGCTGAATGGGAGGACTTTAGAACGCGTGAGAAATTACTTTCCTTCTACTTCAGCTTTTTCGAGCAATTAAAAAGTAATCGCTCTTATGTACTATTGGTCTTAGATAGCAAGATGTTTAATCTTAAAAAAGGCAGTAGCGACTTAAGTGAGTTAAAAACTGCCTTTAAAAAATGGCTTAACCAAATCTTAATTGAAGGTCGCAGCCGCGAAGAAATTGCTGGCCGTTCTAAGTTCAATGACATTTATGATGACCTATTCTGGTATCAATTTCTCTTCTTAATGGATTTCTGGCGCAAGGATAAATCACTTGGTTTTGAAAGCACCGATGAGGCTATTGAGAAATCGGTAAACTTCTCCTTCGACCTAATCGAAAAAAATGCCATTGATTCCGCTTTTGACTTCGGAAAGTTCATTTTCCAAAACCGATGAAAGAACAAGACAAAATTTATAGCAGCCGCAGCCAAAGAACCGGGAAATTTATAAGCACTGGTGCTAAAATTGGCCGAAATTATCTCAAACACTATTCTAAGAAATTAATTAGCGGTGAGGATAATCAAGAAGAATTGCAAGAGCGCAATGCCGAAGACGTTTATGACGCTCTAAGCAATCTAAAAGGTAGCGCTTTAAAAGTAGCGCAAATGTTAAGTATGGATCAAGGTTTATTGCCGCAAGCTTATACCACCAAATTTGCTCAGGCTCAATATTCCGCGCCCCCACTATCTTACCCATTGGTAGTAAAGACATTTCAACAACATTTCCAAAAGGCGCCCAGCGAGATTTTCGATGAGTTTTCGCGTAATAGTGTTGCCGCTGCTAGTATTGGCCAAGTGCATAAAGCTAAATTGGATGGTAAAAACTTAGCGATCAAAATTCAGTACCCCGGCGTGGCGAATAGTATTCACTCCGATTTAAAAATGGTTCGTCCGGTCGTAGGCGCCATGTTTAACATTAGTCAAACAGAAATTAGCCATTACCTTTCTGAAGTGGAAGAAAGACTTTTGGAGGAAACCGATTATCAGCTGGAGCTGAAGCGCAGTCGTGAAATTACCGAAGCTTGCGCCCATATGGAAGGACTAGAATTCCCTAGGTATTACGAAGAATTATCCTCACCCAAGGTGCTTACCATGGATTGGCTAGATGGCCATCATCTCGATAAATTTTTAGCTTTAAATCCCAGTCAAGAAATACGTAACAAAATCGGGCAGGTTATTTGGGATTTCTACGATTTTCAAATCCACAACTTGCAGCAAGTACATGCCGATCCTCATCCAGGTAATTTCCTTTTTCAAGAAGATGGCACTGTAGGCGTAATTGATTTTGGTTGTATCAAGGAACTACAGGAAGATTTCTACCGCAAATACTTTCAAATAATGAAGCCCGCCATTAGCGATGATGAGGAGGAATTTAGCGACTTACTTTACCAATTGGAATTCTTATTAAAAAGTGACAAAACCGAAGAGGTTAGCCATTTTAAGGAAATCTACAAAGAAGTTTTAGAGTTGTTGGGCCGCCCCTTTTTCAGCGAAACATTCGACTTTTCTGATAAATCTTACTTTGAGAAAATTTACGCTATGAGCGACATTTTCAAGAATGATAAAATGGTGAAGAACGCCAAAGCTGGAAGAGGACCGAAGGACGCGATTTATTTAAACCGCACTTATTTCGGGCTTTATTCCATGTTGCATTCTTTAGGTGCTAAGGTTATAACTAATTCGGCTGTGGATGCCTTATTTACTGAGAAAGTCTAAATTTGCCGCAGCAAAATTTTAACATGACAAAGTTTTATTTTTTAGCTGCATTTAGTCTTTTTACACTATTTAATTTAAATGCTCAAAAGCATAGTCTCGGTTTCAGAACTGGCAGCGGTCAAGTCTCTGGGGCAGAAATTTCGTACCAGTATAAGCTCAATAGTTTGAATCGAATTCAAATCGACCTTGGATTGCGCAGCCGTGAGGGAGTAGATGCTTTTAAAATTAGCGGACTTTATCAGTGGGTCGCTAATTTACCCGAACTGGGAAAAGGTTTCAATTGGCATTATGGCTTTGGTGCAGGATTAGGTTTTATTTCTTATGACCGGGGTATTTTCCTCACGGAAGATTACCGTCCTACCCTAATTAGCCTCGATGGAATGGTGGGATTAGAGTACTCCTTTAAAGAAGTGGCGGACATTCCTTTACAAGCTGGCATTGATGTAAAACCATCAGTGCAGCTTTTTAGCAATTATTTTAATTTGATTGGAGTAGATTTGGCTCTAAGTTTAAGATGGCAATTTTAAGAGATGAATTTTTGTAGCAATTGTGGTAGCGATAAGATAGACTTCCTGATCCCTTCCGGAGATGAGCGGAAACGCTTTGTGTGCTCCCAATGCCAAACCATTTTCTACGATAATCCGCGCATGATAGTTGGCTGCATCATTGAAAATGACGCTCAAGAAATAATGCTTTGCCGCCGCGGGATTGAGCCACGTTTAGGATTTTGGAATTTGCCGTGTGGCTTTTTAGAAAATGATGAAAAAATTGAAGACGGCGCCCTGCGCGAAGTAAAAGAGGAAACTGGGGCCATAGTAAAATTGAATGGTTTACACATCGTTTATAATCTTCCCAAAGCACAACAAGTATACTTAATCTTCAAGGCAAAAATGCAGAGCGATTATGTTCATCTAACTCCTGAAAGTACCGAGATAGCCTTTTTTTCATTAGAGGAAATCCCTTGGGAGGAACTCGCCTTTTCGAGTAATGCCTTTGCCATCAAACACCTTATCGACCTTAAAGAAAACCCTAAGCAAAATAGCCTTTCCATAGGTAGTTTTCCATCTTAAATTATGAGTAATACCGACGCCCTTCCCCTTCATTATGTTCAACAATCCGCTTCTACTAAATATGGCACCAAAGCCCCATTAGTGGTTATGGTTCATGGCTATGGCAGTCATGAAAATGATCTGTTTGGATTAAAGGAATACCTTTCTCCTGACGTACATTATGTTAGCGTAAGGGCGCCACTAAACTTAGGTTTTGGTGGCTTTGCCTGGTATCCAATAAACTTCGATAATTTAGGAAAGAAAGAATCGGATACAATTCAGGCAGCAGAAAGTCGTGAGCTGCTGATGCGATTTATTAAAGAATATAAAGAGGCTTATAATTTAGAGAACAATCCAGTTTGGTTACTCGGCTTTAGTCAGGGTGCAATTTTAAGCTATGGCCTAGCACTTAACTATCCTGAGCAGTTTAAATGTGTAATGCCTTTAAGCGGATATATTTTAAAGGAAATTGTTCCCACTACTTTCAAAGAAGGCGCTTTTAAAAATATCTCCTTCTTTATTTCCCATGGTCAAGAGGATGATGTAATTCCTATTGCTGCTCCAAGACAGGGATTAGCGGTTTTAGAACAATTGAAAATTAATCACATCTACCGTGAGTACCCACAGGGCCATGGCATTGGGGCCGAGAATTTACAAGACTTGAAAACATGGTTTTTTAAGGAATTGGAAAAGATATAGCCTGATATTTCGCTAGTGGTAATGCGTAATTAAAGCGTGGCTTCTTTCTCAAATGCGGAAATTCAAAATTTCCAATAGAGCAATTGTATTTTTTCCAATCAAGGATAAATATTCTCGGAGAATTGTGAAAAATCAGTTTCGCAACGAATTGGCTCCTTAAAATTTGCAAAAGGTTTATTTGGAGATGTATTTAATTTGCTCCAGGTATTGTTAAGACAGTATTAGGCCGAACTCATGGTAAATACCTTATTCCCAATTATTCCCCTCCTTTTATTATGAGTTCGGTTTTTTTCTCTCTCTTCTACAGCGTTCCGAACAGTACCTCACCTCCCCCCAGTTTCGCTCCCATTTCTTACGCCAAGTAAAAGGCCGCTCACAATGCGCACATACTTTAGTAGGTAAATCACCTTTTTTCATTCAGCGATAACGCAGATAGATGAGAGAAGTTCGTTAGAACCTAATTTCGATCTAAAATTCAAGAAATCTAAGTAGAAAACCACCCGGCCCTCAACAATTAAGGCCCTAGTAAGTTTTAATACAAACATTTGGTATGCCACAGCGCTTAGTCTTAATCTTGGGCGATTCCCTCTTTTCTAACCATAGAGCTTTGGAGCTAGACAATGATTGTATCATTTTCATGGCGGAAGACTGGGAATTATGCAGCCACTTTAAATACCATAAACAAAAGCTGGTTTTCTTTTTAAGTGCCATGCGGCATCATGCAGCCGATTTAAAAAAGCAGTATAAGCTAGTCTACCATTCATTAGCTGCAAAAGCTAGCGATGGAAATTACTTTAGCTATCTCGACGATTTATGCCGTAAAAACCCTAGTCTAAAACAAGTCGAAAGCTATGTAGTAGAAGATGCTTTCTTTGAAAAACAACTCACAGAATGGGCGCAAGAAAAAGGACTCAGTCTCGTATTTAGAGAATCGCCTAAGTTTCTCTTTTCAGAAGATGACTTTAAAGAATATCTCTCGGAAACTAAAAAACCACTTCTCTATCAATACTATCAGCGCAAGCGCAAAGAGTTGAAAATTCTGCTCGATAGCGATGGAAAACCTCTCGGTGGAAAATGGAGTCTCGATGAGGATAACCGTAAAAAGTTGCCTAAAAACATAGGTATTCCGCCTAGTCTTAATTTTGATGCGGATGCCATTGATCAAGAAGTTATGGCCGAAGTGGCCGAGAAATTTAAAGATCATCCTGGTAGCCTCGATTATTACCAATGGCAAACCACGCGAGTAGGAGCCCTGCAAGTTTTGGAAGATTTCATTTCCCAAAAACTCAATAACTTCGGTCCTTATGAAGATGCCTTCGAGCCCGAGCAAGTTTTTCTCTTCCACTCTACTCTTTCACCCTATTTAAATATTGGCCTTTTGCAGCCAGCGGAAGTTTTAGACGCCGTACTCGCGAATTTCTCTCCCGACAACAGTCACCTCCCTAGCTACGAAGGCTTTGTACGTCAGTTAATTGGCTGGCGAGAATTTATCAGAGGTATGTACCGCAATTTCAACTTTCAACAGAACCATTTTGGACAAAAGCGTAAAATGAAAGAAGCTTGGTACACCGCTACTACGGGCATTCCACCAATTGACGATGCGATTAAAAAAGTACAAAGCTATGCCTACAATCACCATATTGAACGCCTAATGGTTTTGGGCAATGCCATGCTGCTGTGCGGCTTGCATCCCGACGAGGTAAACCGCTGGTTTATGGAAATGTATATTGACAGTGCCGACTGGGTGATGGAACCCAATGTTTACGGCATGAGTCAGTATGCCGTAGGCGATCTTTTTGCCACCAAACCATATATTGCTGGCAGTAATTACTTGCGTAAGATGAGTCATTACCCCAAAGGCGATTGGTGTGAAATTATGGATGGTTTATATTGGCGCTTTATTGACCAACATCGTCCT
>TARA_R110002050_G_scaffold168155_3_pt1 | contig 18009 bp, 12 predicted proteins | sample TARA_R110002050 | Tara Oceans TARA_R110002050 (sample SAMEA4396988) | marine metagenome | biome: Polar Biome; feature: [DCM] deep chlorophyll maximum layer (ENVO:01000326); material: water (ENVO:00002006), including particulate matter (ENVO:01000060) such as... | depth 25 m
GGTAGGGTTCATTAATAGCCATCATCAAAAACTCATGAAAAGAAGCGTTATCATGAAATGCCCAGTCGTTGTGATGATGAAAAATCTTACCTGAGCCACAAACGAAATAGCCGTTATCTTTAAAATGGCGCTGAATGGTTTTTGTTTTGGGCAGGGCATTTCGCCAGTCTGAACTGTTTCCGTAAACCCCTGTTTTATGCGGCCTTGTTCCTGTCATTACCGATGCCCGGGATGGGTTACAGGCTGGCGATGAACAATAGGCATGGGTAAAAAATGCACCACGCTCAGCCAGTTTTTCGATATTCGGCGTTTTAATTGGATTGTTTTTGTTGAAGACCGAAGTCCAGTCGTTCATGTCATCGACTGTGATAAACAGCACATTTGGTTTTTCAGCAGGTTGAGCAAACGACTGAAAGGAAGGTAAGCCCAAAGCTAAAGTTATACCTATTGTTGAAACGAAATTTGAAGTCATAATTAACGCTTATACTATTCATGGTTCAATTGATCCAATTCTTCCAGGTTGAAGCGGACAGCAACCACCGAATGGTTTTCCCCCGGCCGGTAACCTACCGAATTGGTGGCAACAAAGGTTCCGTCGGGCAATACGGCCAGTCCAGGATATTAAGTCGTTTTCCAGGTATGAAGCAGTTTTACCCGGTACTCCCCTTCCCCGCCGTCAACCAAATCCTGATAGGTTCCAACCCAAGCCCCAAAATGTCCTTTTGAAGGGCTTTTTTCAGCGACATCGCGACCAACAATGACCAGCCGCCCATCAGGCGCATAACGAGCCTGGTGGCGATCCATGGTTACGCTTGCCGCGGCCTGGTAATGTTCAGACCAGGTTTTCCCTTCATTGTTCGAAAGCATGATCCAGGAATTAAAAGCCCGTTTATTTTCCCGGATAAGCATCAACAACTGCTTTCCATCGGGTGACCGGATAAGCTCCGGTTCACACGGAATAAACGGATCGCCCAAGTCCAGCAACATGCGCCAGTGACTCCAGCTTTCTCCGCCATCGGTCGACGTGCTCTGCACCACCATATTTGTTTTTCCGCCTTCGTATGGCCGGCGAATATTGCTAACACCCAATAGTTTTTGCCCGTTCTCAACCGGAACGATCGCGGTAAAAGGCATCACATCAGCCATCATCGTGTCCTTGCCATTGGGGTGAAGGACTGGCTCAAAAGGCGACCAGGTCTCTCCTTCATCCTCCGAAATAGCCCGATACATTTTTAAACCCTGCGGCCCGCGGTTAACGAAAGTCATTAAACGTTCCTTTCCCTGCGGGTCGGGCAGCCAAAAAAGTGGCGGACAGTTGCCGTGTCGGTGCCAGTTATCCGGCACAGGGAGCAACTCACTCCAACTGAGCCCTGCATCGGTACTCTTTTTCAGAAAGTCAACCTTGCCGCCATGCCCTTTGGTCCAGATCACGAACATGATTTTGCCATCCGGCATTAACAAAGTACTGGGGTGCCCCTGACGGATTTCCGGTGTTCCCTGCGCAATCATCACATGGCGGGACGTGTCGCCGGAAATATCAAGCGTTGGGATAGAGATTTCATTTTGAGACGCAAAATCATTGGCTACTGAATTCGTACTCACTTGACCATGCGCGCAATTCAATAGCATATAGCATGCGGCAAGCATGCATAAAAACCGGTAATCCATTTTTGATCAGTTTATGTTTGTCAGACGTGTTGTACTATTCGTTCCAATCATCGGTACGAAAGGAGGAAGCAGGAAGTCCGGCCGTGTTATACAGCGAACCCACCGCGAAATTTTCCCAGCAGTAGCGCACAGCCACCGGTGATGGCACCTGCTCGCTGGAAACGACCAACTCTTTTCCTTTGATCCGGGCACTGGCCGGATGAAATACCCGGTCTACACCGGCAATGCTGAATCCTGTAAGGGGCTTGCCGAAAGAAGAAAAACCAACTTCAGCAAAATCGAAAAGCAAGCTTGCAGCGTTTCCCTCCACCTTCATTTCGCGAAAAACAGGTCCGTTATATTGAAGTCCGTTTAACCCATAAGTCTTTGCAAGCGCGTGGTAGGCTAAACGTTTACCAACCAGTATTTTTTCCGCAGGATGGATGCAATTCAACTCTCCAATATCCATCGTCACGGCCATCCCTGTATTCGCTACCGTTTGGGCGGTTATCAATTGAGCTTCGCGCAGGTAAGCGGAGTTTACCGTGCTGTCATATTTAAAGGGGGCAATCTGCGCAAAATAAAGTGGAAGCTCGGGCTGGTTCCAGTGTTCACGCCAATTTTCGATCATGGCAGGAAACAGTTTGGCATATTGCTCAGGCTTTTTCCGGTTCGCTTCACCTTGATACCAGATAGCTCCGCGAATGGTAAAGTTCACCACCGGATTGATCATTCCGTTGAAAAGAACGGTTGGCGTTTTTGAATTCGCTTCATCCGGGGTATCCAGAATGGAAAGGTCAAATTCTTTAAATCCCGATTCCAGGGTCGCTGCGTCAGTCCACGCTTCGACTGGCGTCCCACCCCAGCTCGTGTGGATCAGCCCAACCGGAACATTTAACACCTCCTGGATATATTTTCCAAAGACGTAAGCTACCGCACTAAAATTGCCTACATCTTCAGGATTTGATACCGACCAGCTTCCTTCGCAATCATCCAACGGCGTAACGCTAAGTTTCCGTTTGACGGTGAACAGACGAATGTTGTTGTTATGCCCATGGGCAATGTAATCGTTGCTGCCAACAACCGGCTGGGAGGTGTATCCCCTGAATGGCATTTGCATATTCGACTGGCCACTGCACACCCACACTTCGCCAATCATAACATCTGTCAGCAGGTAGGTTGTGTCAGAACTGATTTCCAGTTGATAAGGCCCTCCCGCCTCATTTATTTGGAGTTCCAGCTTCCATTTGCCATCCTTTTCTGTTACTGTTTTCTCTGTGTTTCCAATCCATTCAGCCTTAACCGCAACAGTCGATCCGGCCTTGGCCCAACCCCATAGGGAAATCTTGCTTTGTTGCTGTAACACCATGTGGTTGCCTACCAAGGCCGGTAATTTCAGTTGAGCTGCCTGAGCGGAAAAAATACCGGAAATAAGGAAGACTGCTAAAAATAAAATACGGACATTCATGATTTTCATCGATTTTAGATGTGTAATTAAAATTGGTTCAATTTACGCTGTCCCATCCTTTTAAACTAAAAAGCGAAGCAAAAAGACAGATTTACGCCGTTCTGTAAATAGTAAATCCTGTCGATTTCATTCAACTTCGCTTAGATAATCCGGGTTAGTCGTAGGAAAACGCGCACCAGCTTCAGTCAGACGATTGATTAAGCGCGATTTTAGTTGCTCCGCCCGCTCCGGCATAACCGAACTCAAATCCGATGTTTCCCCCAGATCATTTTCCAGATCGTATAGCTCGATTCGTTCATCTTCATAAAAATAAATCAGTTTGTCACTTCCTTCGCGAATCGCTGAGCAAGGTTTGGTCCCTTCGTAGGATTTAGGCGGATGGTAGTATGGAAAATGCCAGTAAATGGCTTCCCGGTTCAGCCTGGCTGATTTTCCCGTCAGCAAGGGTAACAGGCTTTCGCCATCCACGTTCCGCGGAATTGTCTGGTTAAGCAACTCACAAAGCGTTGGCAGGATATCGTATTGGATCACAGGTTCTGCCGATTCCGTTCCTTCGCCGAGAACACCGGGCCATCTGACGACAAACGGTTCCCTGATCCCCCCTTCGTATAAATTCCACTTGTTCCCTCGTAGTGGGGCATTATCCGTGTATTTGGGATGACCGCCATTGTCGGAAGTGAAAATGACCAGCGTATTTTCATCCAGACCGAAATCCTCCAGCGCCTGTAAAATCTGTCCGCAATAGTAATCCATGGTTTCTACAAATGCGGCATATTTAATTTCCTCATCCGATGCCCCGGGCAAGCGTTTCCGGTATTTTTCGATTAGCCACGAATTATTCGGAATTACCGGCGTATGCACATAATAGCTTGAGAAAAACATGAAAAATGGTTTTTGTTCTTCTTCCTGCTCTTTCAGAAAATTGATGGCCTTCAAAACCAGGGAGTCTTTTGGAAAACTTCCTTCAGGTAGATCAACAGGTGATTGGTTAATATCGTCATAGGGATGCGATCCGTAATGATCACTTCCTATTTCAAAGCCCTGTTGTAACGGCCCATGCGTATCGCTCCACTTCAAATATTCACCCTTATGCCTGGCAATGTGCCACTTGCCAAACAGAGCTGTTTTGTATTCGGCATTCCCGGCAACTTCGCCCAAAGTAACTTCGTCCAATGGCAGTTCCAAAGTGCGCTTCGGAGGCAACAGCGGTTTGTCGTCAATCCGCCCTTCGGTTGAAACAAACTCGAAATTCAGCCTTGCCGGGCTTTTACCGGTCATAATCGATGCCCGGGAAGCCGAACAAATGGGAGCCGGCGCATACGCATTGGTAAACCGGATCCCTTCGGACGCCAGTTTGTCAAGCATAGGCGTTTCATTTTTCTGACTCCCGTAGCAACCCATGTCGGACCAGCCCAGATCGTCGGCATAGATGATCAGAATATTTGGAGAGGATTGGTCTACGGACTCTGAACACCCGGCCAGCACCAACCCAGGGATAAGTACGATAGGTAATGCTGCTTTTAGCATTGGCTTTATTGATTATTCCCGATTAACTCGTTCACGTCTATTTTTTGAAAAGTCATATCCGCCTGGCTGCCTTCATATAAAATCCCGATGGTTTGCTCATCGATCGAAGTCAGACAGGAGTATCCCCTGCCCTTCTTTTCATCCAATAGTATCCAATTTTCTTCCGGCCAGGTGGCGCCGTCGTCAAAACTCACTTTGATGGTCATATGGTCCCGATCGGTTTTGGAATTCGGATTGGAAAACAGCAGGATGCTTTTTTGTTGTCCGTCTTCGGTGTATTCGTGTTTGTGCAGGCTGGCCATACACGCCGGCTCAATCAGCGCGCCCCGCGACGTGGGATGTTCGCTCCAGCTTTCACCCAGATCATTGGAGACAGAGATTACCCGGCCATTGGTGGCGGATGTATTTCCTTTATTGGAGCCATCGCGGGCATTGAGCATTAACGAACCATCAGACCGTTGAACGACCATGTTTTCAGTCGTACCGTGGCTGGCCATGTTACTGGTGGTCCAGCTTGCGCCGCCATCCTTGCTCCAGGTGATGTTTGAAAAACTATGTCCGTTTGAATCACGGCCCTGCGTCGGGAATACCAATGTACCGTCATTCAAAGTAATGCCATGTCCGGGTGCAGGAGCCCACAACCACCAGCCTATCTTTTTGCACATTTCGGTAAGGTTAACCAATTCTGACCAGCTTTGCCCGTCGTCGGTGCTTTTAGCGATCAAAAACTGGGAGGTTTGTTTCACTCCAAAGCCCGGTTGCGATCCCCGGTTTTTCCATTGGTGGTTCCAATCGGTTGATGATTCCGTAAGGCCTTCAATCCATTGTCCGCTGGAATTAATCACCCCGTACATCCAGAGTCCTGCAACAAAAATGGTATTGGTATTTTCATCCACAAGAATACAGGCATCGCTGATACCATTGAACTTTTCCGGCAGGTCGCCCCAGGTCCCCCGGTCCATCGCAATGCGCATCGGTTCCCAGGTTCTGCCGCCATCTGTACTTCGACTTAAGCCAATATCCATGTCTCCCTGGAGGTCGCGGCTGCTTTCGCGGCGCACATCGTAAATGGCAAGCAAAGTCCCGTTGTTGGTCGTTGTCAGGCCGGGAATGCGATACGTGTCGACATTATCGTCGCCATGCTGGCGAAGTGCTACGCCAACCCGCAGTCCTGCGTGACCTGTTTCCTCCTGCTTGTTAACTGCCCCTGCGTCTGTTTCAATCATCTCACAGGCAGCATTCACCTGGTGCGTCAGGTCAATATCATCCTTCAGCTGAACCAACACATTAAAAAAAGCGTCCGGATCACGGATAACCAGGTCATCAGAAAAAACAAGGGACTGAGCAGCTTGTGAAACCTCGCCAAACGGCCGTCGGGCAAGCGAATTGGCTTCATTCCCGATGTAAATAAGTTTCACATTCTGAATATCTTCAATAGCAGTGGTGCCCTCTAAATTGATCTTTATTTTTTTGACACGGTATTGTTCATGTGACTCCACATGAAGTTTGATTTGAAGAATTTGGTTGTCTGGTTTCAGTGTCAAAACCGGAATTTGTTCCTGAGAGGTACTGATTTCAGCAACCAGTTCTTTGTCTGAAGGCTCCTCCACCGGATCATTTTCCTTTTTGGTACATGCCTGCAGTGGCGCCAGAATTACGAATAAAAAAAAGATCAGTTCGGTCAGTTTAATTACTTTCATAGTTGTCAGATAATCAATTATAAATATTACTGTTTAAATCATTCATCCCGATAATTGTGCAGTAGCTGAATCAAGCTTGATTCAACTTCTTTGTATTCCGGTTTTCCGGAACAATTGAGTGTCTCAATACCAGCGGTTTCCATAGAATATAATTCGGTGAATTCAATTGAATCGTTTTCCTGATTAAACCAGGCCGTGCAACGCCAGTTCTTCGTGCGTACGGAATACCCCATGTGCGCAGCCTGATCGGCAAACAAGGCCGAATAAGGCCTTCCGAACTGGCTGAATGCCGCTTCCTTTAACTCCAAGGCAGGATTTGACAGCAGGGGTTTCAAACTGACTCCTGCCAATGCGCCCTTTGGTTTTAAGCCACACAGATCGGCCAGAGTTGGATAAATATCGACTGCCTCAACAATTGAGTTTGACTGAATGCCTTTTTCCAATTGCCCGGGAACAGAAAGAATTAGCGGTATTCGGGTATCCAACTCAAAGTTGGTGGACTTGCACCACAGTTCCTGTTCCCCCAGATGATACCCGTGGTCGCCCCAAAGAACCACAATGGTATTTTCAGCCAGTTCAAGTTCTTCCAAGGCTTGCATGATTTTTCCAACTTGTGCGTCCACAAAACTGACACAAGCGTAATAGCCGTGCCACAAGTTTCTCTCTTTTTCTGAGCCAATTTCACCGTCTTTTGGTATATCCTTGTAGCCCCTCAACTCCTGCGAATGATGAAACGCAATATCCGGGGCACCCAGTGGCTTTTCACGATCAGGAATCACATCAAACTTTGACGGATCATATAAATTCCAATATTTTTGGGGCCCAGAAAATGGCAGGTGTGGTTTTTTAAAACCGACCGCAAGAAAAAAAGGACTGCCGGATTTTTTAAATTCCCGGAGTTGCTCTACCGCCAGTTTCGCGATCTGCCCGTCTTCATAAACCTCATCTTCCACCTCAGCCCACTCATAAGAAGCTTCTTTATTCCCGGTTTTATTTTCCGGCAAGGCATATTCATTGGCTTTCACCGAAGCCGCCAGTAATGCCGGTTTGGTCCACGAAACCGAATCCTGCGCTTTTTTTGATCCATGGTAGATTTTGCCAAAGCCAATTGCTTCATAACCGTTTCTAATAAACAGTTGCGGTAAGGTGACCACCTCCGGAAGTTTTTCCCGGAAATGGCTGTGCAAGTCGGTTACCCCAATCTGATCCGGCCGCAAACCCGTCATAACCGATGCCCGGGAAGGGTTGCATACCGCCTGCTGGCAGTAGGCTCTCGTAAAAACAAGGCCTTTCGAAGCCAGCTTATCCATGTTGGGAGAAACGGCTAGTTTATCGCCATAACATCCTAAAGTCGGCCGTAAATCATCCACTGCGATAAACAGCACATTGGGACTTTCAGGCCTCAACATTTTATGCTGACAAGACAACATGAATGAAGCCAGAAACAAGCCACTGGCTACTATTTTCTGAGATTTAAAAGCCATTGAGTTCACTCAAAATAGGGTTATCATTGAAAATCACGAGGAAAAATTTCGTTTCCCCGCGATTTCCAACCATGAATTAAAGTTCGAATAAACTGGTAATTTCCTGACTGGTTAAAGCCCGGTTATAAAGAATCAGTTCATCCAACGAGCCAGTGAAAAGACTGGAGTAACTACCCCCTCCTCCAGTTTCCTGTCCTCCAATTTTGAATGGCTGGGTGTTTGAAACTGCTTTCATGGTCGAAGCGTCTCCTGCCAAAACAAGTGTACCGTCGATATACACTGTACTTGTCATTCCACTCCTCACACAAACCACATGGTGCCACTCATTATCGGATACACCTGTTTCAGAATTCAAGATCTTGCCGCCGGTGTCATCCTCTACGGCAAATCTCAACTTTCTGGATGTCGTGTTATCTCCAATCCTCAACCAGGCTTGGTTGTCTTTGGACCCATTCGCCCCGCTTTCCTGCCAAATCATCATTTTGTTGGTCTGGTCCGTTTTAATCCAACATGCTACGGAAAAGTCAGACGTGCCGAAGTTAAAAGCGTTATGATCAGGAACAACCAAGACGCTGGCGCCATCAAACATAGCCACCGGATTGACCGATTTCCGATCGGATTCGTTAAACAAAATCGTCCCGATTCCTTGGTTGGCAGCGTCGGCTTTATTCGGCCCCGCATCATTTCCGCTTCCATCAAATGGAAAGAAAGCAGCCAGTCCGTCACTCGGTACAACCAAAACATAATCTGCTACTTCAACTTCCGCTGATGTAAAATCGTTGGTGACAACCAGCTTCACCTGGTATCGTCCGGGCGCACTGTAAGTCACAGCAGGGTTTTGTGCTTCGGAAGTTGCAGGTGTCCCACCTTCAAACGTCCAGTTCAATGTTTTTGCTGTTCCCAATGAAGCATCGCTAAAATGGATTGTTCCTCCTGAGTACGTGCCCTGAAAATCAGCGGTGAATGCGGCTTCAACATAAGAAGCATCAATGATCGTGATCCAGTCGGTTCTTGTGGCTTCATCCGTTCCTGCCGGATTGGTTGTTTCCAGCTTCACAGTATAAACTCCGGGATTTTCAAAAGTCACCGTTGGGTTCTGCTGATCTGACGTCAGAGTCGTGCCTCCGTCCACAGGTATAAACTCCCATGCCCATGACGTCGGAATTCCCTGGGACAAATCAGTAAAGGTGATGGATTCTCCCTGGGTAACCGTTGTTTTATCCGCACTGAAGTCGGTGGTAAGCTGTCCATAGCCAACTGTAATAAAAGCATCTTTCGTTACGGCTGTTGAGTCGTTAGACCGGCCAACCATCAGGGTGACCTTGTACGTCCCTGGCATCTCATAAATCACTTTTGGACTGCTCAACTCCGATGTAGCCGGTGTTCCACCTTCAAAAGTCCAGTCCCAGCGAGAGGGATTACCCGCTGATGCATCGCTAAAGTTTACCTCTGCTCCGGCGGTAGTTTCCTGTTGATCTGCGCTAAATTCAGCTTGAAGCTGAGGTGTATCAAGCTCATCCTGGCAGGAAAAAGCCAATGCCAGTACAAAACAAGCTAGTATCGTAATTACTCTGTTTTTCATTTTCATTCCTTTTTGAGTTTAAATCAGGTTGTTCTAAAACTGGACATGAATTAGTATCCATCCGTTTGTTCAATCAACTCATTGTTGTCCATAACAGACTGCTCTATGGGGAAATAAAGCGGATAACCGTCTTTTCCGTTTAAGTTTGGTACCTGAGCGTAAATATCGATAGTTCCCCCGTGGTGGAAGCGGACCAAATCCGGGTACCGTTTTAGTTCGATATACAATTCTTTCCAACGTTCTTTCAAAATTTCTTTTTCTACGGCAAGCTTTTCTTCCGGACCGGCATACGCGGGTATACCTGCCCGCTGTTTGATCCTGTTCAACTCGGTAGTTGCCTCAGGTAAACGGTTCAAAGCAGCTAAAGCTTCCGCTTTAAGCAAGATGATATCAGCCAAACGATAGACAATCAAATCATCATCGTAATACCTGTCATCGTAAACTGTTCCCCTGAACTTATTCTGGCTGGTCAGTAGTACCTCGCCATTGGAAAGTACGGCATCAATCATGGATACACCTTTCCTGGAATCAGTACTGAACTCATCAAAAGCGACTTTAACCTCAGGACTTGGTCCGTAAACATGGCGCGCATTGTTACGTTCGGTGACCGGAAGATCATCATAGTTAACAGCGCTTGTTACGTTAATTCCCCACGAAGACAGGCGTTTTGAATAGAACTCATGGTGTTCCTGGTATTCAAAGAATATCGAAAAGATAATTTCATTGTTCTTTTTGTTATCCGTCAGAAAGATGGACCGGAAGTCATTCAACAGGCTGACGCCGGATGCCTCCACTTTGGCAATGGATGCCAATGCAGCTTCAAAATCCTGTTGTCCTCCACCGAGCACTTTTGCGGTCCACATTTTTACGTCTGCCTGTAACGCGTAAGCTGCTGGTTTTGACATCCGGTTTTTGTCCACATAACCTTCTTCGGGAAATAGCGACAAGGCCTCGTCCAGTTCCTGATTAATAAAAACAAAAACGTCATTGACCGCACTCCGGCCAACCAACTCCACATTGGCGTTTTGGGTTGGTTCGGTAACCAAAGGAACATCACCCCAAATTTTGGCTATCTGGAAATAAATTAACGCCCGCAATGTGTGCGCTTCGGCAAGTATCCGGTTTCTGTCGTTTTGATTCACAAAAGTTATATCGTCTATTTGATAAAGTAGCCTGTTCAGGTGATAAATGGTATTGTAAAAACTACTCCAGGACGGTGCATTGGCCGCGCTTAGCGATTGCGCCCATGCTTCACTTACAGGTCCGATTTGCCCAGGTTCAAAGGAATCTCCCCGGTCTTCTCCGTAAAGTGTCGTATTCAAGTCTGACCTGATTGAATTGTAAATGCCCACCAGGTATGCTTCGCAATCCTCGGGTTCGTTCCAAAAGCTGGATGAAGTGATACTGGAAACAGGTTTCACATCCAAATACTCGTCACAGCTTGAAATTGAAAACAAGGTGACGACTGATAGTAAAAATAATATCTGTTTTTTCATGACACTTATTTCTTTAGAAGGTTAAGTTTACGCCAAATTTAAACTGCCTTGGACGAGGATATTCGCCCCGTTCGCCTCCATCATAACGTTCAGGAGAAAGCCCGTCAAATTGGGTGATGTAGCCAATATTATACACGCCGGCACTAAATCGGACAGCGCTCATATTAGCCTTTTGAGCGAGGCTTGCCGGCAGGCTGTAAGACAACGAAAATTCCCGGAAAGCCAAATAATCACCTTTTTTGATGTACAGGGAGTTCGGATAGGAATAATTATGCCGGGGACCTACCCTGGAATACGTCGTACTTCGAATATGATTTCTTTTTCCGTTGTCCCAGTCAGAAGCAGCGCTGTATCGGGGTATCGTGGCCTGATCGCCTTGCTCCCACCACATGTCGCCATCCACCACATCGGTGATCGTCATTACTCTGTTCCGGGCATTTGCATTGGCCCGGGCCCGCCATCCGTTTGAGATCACATGCCCTAAGGCATAATCAACAGCCAACCGGACGGTGAGATCTTTCCACTTCAGAGTATTGACCATTCCTCCAATTTTATCCGGAGCTTCCCACCCCATAAAAACCATGTCACGGTCGTCAATAACGCCATTTTCATCAACATCTTCCCAAATGGCATCGCCTCCCACTTTTTGTTGGTCAGCAGGCTTGTTGAGCCAATAACCTGAAACTTTGGTATCATAGGGGGCCTGAGCAGCTTCTTCATCTGTGGCATAAACACCAGTCATATTGAAAGCCCAAATCCCGCCGATGCGCTCACCTTCAGCAAAACCGCCGACCATGATGTATTCACCTGATTCCTTGTCGTAAATTTCACCTCCATTGATCCGGTTTTTGTCTTTGCCATTGTCGGGAAGATCAACAACGACAAACCGGTTAAAACTAAAATTTGCCGCAATATCCCATTTCAGGCTTGGACGATTGATCGCCTTGATGCCCACCTCCAATTCAATTCCTTCATTTCTCACCGATCCATAGTTGGCCACAATGCTGTTAAAACCTGATTCCCGTGGCAAGGGAATGGAAACAAGCCGGTCACGGGTGAGTTTATTATAGTAGTCTGCATACAGCGTTACCCGGTCTTTGAAGAAACCTGCATCAAAACCAACATCTATGGAACGGGTGGTTTCCCAGACCAGAGAATTATTTGCCAGTGTTGTATTCAGGATTCCCGGCTCCCAGGTGTAATTTCGGCCTGAAGAATAAGCGCCCTGGGTATCCGAAATAGAAAGCACGTTATTTCCGGCTTCACCCCAACTGGTTCTGAGTTTTAGTTTGCTAACTAAACCAGAATTCCAGAATTCTTCGTTGTGAACATTCCATCCAGCTGAAAATGCCGGAAAAAAGCCCCATTTGTGTGTTTCCGAAAATTTGGAAGAGCCATCCAAACGGCCGCTGACACTCAACAGATACTTCTTTTTGTAGTCATAGTTGATCCTGCCGAAAAATGAAGCCAGCCGGTCATCTCCAATCCAGGATGACACCCGCTCGTCTTCCGTATTGGATGCATTCAAGGTAGGAATATAATCTGTTGGTGCGTTGGCTCCGCTTCCCGAAATATTGAACTCATGGAAGTCTGTAATATTTGTTCCGCCCATCAAGTTCAAGCTGTGTTTTTCAGCGAATGTTTTGTCGTAAGTCAGAATGGCATCCACCATATACCTTCTGTCCTGGTTATGGTGAGAAGCCATGTTTCGCTTTTTGTCAAACTCATGATAGCTTTCGAAATAGTTATAAACATTCTCGGTCATAAATAAGGAGGCTGACGGTTTAAAATGCAATCCTTGAGCAATCTCCCAATCCATTCCAAAACGAAGTGTGGTCCGGTATCGTTTTGTTTCGACATCTTCATAATACAGCTCGTGTAAAATATTTCGGGGAGACCCGCCTCCTTCTCCAATAGCCGGTGTTCCATCCGGGTAATACATCCGTACCGTGTGAGGCAGACGGGAGGACCGGTTAATCGTTTCGTTGTAACCGCGCGGATCCCTGTAGTTCACATATTGATAGTTCACCCCACCTTCGACGCTCAAATTATCTTTCACTTTGTATGACGTGTTGATCAGAAAGCTCATCCGTTCATAGAAGGTACCCCGAACAATCCCTTCCTGGTCCGAATAACCCAGTCCGGTATAGATACTGGCCCGATCATTTCCGCCGGAGAAACTAACGTCGTAGTTATGGCTGATCCCTGTCTGAAACATCACATCATCGTAGTTATTATCAGAAAAGATCATCCGTTTTCCGGTGACCGGGTCGGTCATGGTTTGATAGCCTTGATTATCCAGTAAGTCGCTGACCAAATCCTGCCCTTCTGCTGCAATCAGATCATCCAGAAACTCCACAGTATGTTTTGAGTTCATAAATCCGCCGCCATGCGCATTATTACTGATGTTGTTTGTAGAATATGGATAAGCACCATCTGAAAGGCGTTTAGCCGAGTTGACATCGTCAAGCCCCAAAGCCGCTGCCTTCCGGCTTGCCCACAAATAGTCTTCAGCACTGGAGAAAGGATAGGATTTTGCAATCGTTTCGATCTCCGTAGAATATTTGACATTAATTTGCCCTTTTCCTCCCTTGGCACCGGATTTGGTTGTAATAATCACAATTCCATTGGCGCCCCTGGCTCCGTAAATAGCTGTTGACGCTGCATCCTTCAACACCTGCAGGGTCTCAATATCTTCAGTATTCAGGTCGTTAATCGGTCGGATAACACCATCTACAATAAATAGAGGAGCATCAGAACCCGGACTGGTAGACGTTCCTCCCCGAATGATGATATCTCCCGTTGCGCCGGGTTGTCCATTTGTAATACGGATATCAACGCCTGCCGCTTTTCCCTGTAACGCATTGATGGGGTTTATTTCGCCTGAACTTCGAATTTCTTCGGCATCAACCTTGGAAACCGAACCGGTTACCGTAGCCCTCGACTGCGTACCATACCCGATTGCCACCACTTCTTCCAAACCGATGGTTTCTTCTTCCAGGGTGACATTGATTTGAGACCGCGAATTGACAGGTACGTTCTGGCTTTTCATTCCAACAAATGAAAACACCAGCGTTGCATCTTCTGCAACCGATATGGTATACAGGCCATTGCCATCTGTAATTGTTCCGTTGGTGGTACCCTGAATGACCACCGTTACACCTGGCAACGGTTGACGGGTTTGGTCCGTCACCGTTCCACTTACCGTCAAACGGTTTTCCTGTGCCTTAACCTGTACTGGCAGGAGAAAGGACAGAAACAAAATTAAAAATTGAAAACCTGTTCGATAACTTAGGCTTCCGATACAAAACTTTTTCTTCATCTTTGTAAAGTGTTTGGTAGATTAATACTGAACATGATTAGTTTTTGCATTGGAAGGGGGATTCGCCGTCCCCCTTCTTATTAAGAGAACATGATTAGTCTGTCTATTGAATGCTTTTCGAACTAAAGATCGTTTTCGGGGGAGTGCTTACAAAGCGCATGGTTTCGTAAGGCTTCTTTTCCCCGGCTTCGTAAAAAATCCCAATATTCCCATTTGGAAGACGGACCAAACAAGAATAGGCAGAAGGCCCTTCATAGATCAATTTACTTGTTTCCCAGGTTTGACAATCATTGTCGCTGATTTTGAGCGTCATGTGCGTGCGGCCGACCGGCACCGCCGGGTTGGAAAACAAATGGTAATTTTTGCCCTTGTAATTCCCGTAGTTCAGGATACTGGCCTGACATTTTGATTCGACCAGTTGGTAATCGTGCCCGATTGCAGACCAGGTTTCCCCGCCGTCTTCGCTTTTCGAAACCGCCCGGCTGTACTTGCCATTGTACGAACGCATATTCATGAGCAGTGTGCCGTCCGTCAGTTCGGTCACCTGGCTTTCGTTGCAACCAGGTTTGATCGGCTCGCTCATCCGCCATGTTTTTCCGTGATCGTCGGAGATCAGCACATGGGCGCCATAACTGTAGGGCCCTTTACGAACATTCCCCTCCGGGTCGTCGTAACTGTGGTTGGCCGGAATTATCAGCCGTCCTTTGTGCTTTTCATTTTTAAGCTGAATGGCAAATCCGGGTCCCGTGGCGTACCAACCCCATGACGGATCTTTGCAACTTTCCGACATATCCACCGCTTCGGACCAGGTCAGCCCGTCATCATCCGAATAACACAAAAAGGGTCGCCTGGATGACTTTGACGTTTTATGGATGATCTCGCTTTCATCATCCTGTCCGTCATTCCAGGTCATCCACAACCAGATGCGGCCGGTTTCCTGATCAACTACCGGACAAGGGTTGCCGCAGGTATTGAGTTTGTCGTTCCAAACGACAATTTCTTTGCCCCATGTTTTTCCATTGTCGGTTGAACGTTTCAGCACCAGGTCAATATCGCCGCTGTCGCCGCCGTCATTTCTTCCTTCGGCAAAAGCCAGAACCGTCCCTTTCGCACTGACAACAACCGAGGGAATCCGGTATCCTTTATAAGCGCCTTCACCTGTTTTCCACAACGCTTGAGACTGAACATGCTGTGCTTCTGCAACTGTAGCAAACACGAACAAAAAAGCGGTCAGAATGATTAGATTTTTATTTATTCGTTCGTTTTTCATCCTTTTTTAGTTTGAATTTTTTAATCCATTGATCCGTTTATCTTTTGATGACCTCGCCGTTTTCGCACCATTCGAAGAATCCAATTTCATTCAGTTCTTGTTCGTACTGTTTGAACTCGGCAGCAGAGAGATTACGCGCCGGCGCCCGCAACGGGCCACAGTCGAGGCCAATCATTTTCATCACTGGCTTTCCGCCAATAACGCCGCCTCCGTACCGAATCAGGATATCAACAAACCTGACCGACTGAAACTGGAGATCACGGGCTCGTTCCATATCCCCCTTTTGAAAAGCTCCAATCAAATTTCGGTACAAGCTCGCCAGGTAGTTAAATGTACTTCCAACAGCAGCCTGTGCTCCGACGGTCAATCCACACAATAATTCTTCGTCAAAGCCATGCAGGATGTCCCATTTCCCGCCATCTGCTTTTATGCACTGCATCATTTCCATCATGTTGCGATGCGTAAATTTGATGCCAGCTAAATTGGGAATGATGGTTTGCGCTTTTTTCAGGAATTCCGGCATTGGCAACCAAACCTCCGAAACAGTTGGAATGTGGTAATAGAAGAATGGCAATCCGGGTGCACCTGCTGCCACTTCAACACAGAAGCTAATCAAATCTTCCACGGACGAAGGCTTCAGGAACATTGGCCCCATACATCCCACTGCTGATGCTCCAATCTTTTGTGCATGTTTGGCCAAATCTTTTGATTGGCTATACGACGTTGTCCCGACATGAACGATTACCTTAAATTCAGGTGTTTGCTCCCTGATCCATTGTTCGGCGACCGTCATCCGCTCCTCTGGTGTCATTAGCATTCCTTCGCCCGTTGTTCCACAGACAAAAACACCATTTAACCCGTCATTTTTAAGTTTCGCCGCGTACGGGGCAATCATTCCCACATTGAGGGAGCCATCCTCAAACATAGGAGTAAATGGTGCTGCTATTAATCCTTTTAGTTTTTGCATTTGTATTTATTTATTTGATACTAGATTCTGGTTTTTGGATACTGGATTTTGGGTTTGGGATTTGAGGGTGTAAACCGTCAACCCTTCAACCGACTGATGATCATCCGGAAAGAACAGGCTGGCCAGCCAACCGGAAACAAAACACGAAACAACACCGGTTGCCGTATACATCAGTAAATGCACGGTGTGATTGTTGCTCACCCAAATCTGTACGAAAATACTGATGGCAATGCCGATCAATGCCCCGGGAGAATTGGCCTTGCGCGTTAATATACCCAACAGAAAAAGTCCGCCAAGGCTGCCAATGACCAAACCAATGATTTTTTGGAACTCGTCCCAAAGCGACTGGATGTTCCAGGTTGCCATAAACAAGGCAAATAGGGTTCCCGCCAGTCCGATCACGAAAGTGGCGACGCGGGCCAGTTTTAATTCGGATGCTTTGGGTGAACTCCATCCAAACCTAAAATGGATATCTGTCGAATAAGCAGTAGCTCCCGAGTTCATGCTACTGGAAAGACTGCTCATGGCCGCCGCAAAAATCCCGGCTATTAAAAGACCTGATAATCCTGCCGGCAGCTGTGAAGCAATGTACCATGGAAAAACAGAGTCCGTATTTTCGAGCAGCGGATTGTTTAGCGCCGGGAAGTTTCTAAAAAACACGAATAAAACGGTACCGATCGAGAAAAACAGGATCGTCGCCGGTATAGCCAGCCAGGCATTGGTCCATACACTTTGGCGGGCCTCCTTTTCGGTTTGAGTGGTCAGGTAACGCTGAACCATGGTCTGGTCGGTGCCATACATGGTGATATTGGTAAACACGCCACCAAGCAACATCACCCAGACCGTGGGTTCACGCAATGTCATCCGCAAATCAAGTAGATTGAATTTACTGGCAGCAGTTGCCGTATCAAAAACAGTCCCGATCCCTCCATCAATCGATTGAATCATCAATGCAATTGCAACTACTGCTCCGGTAAGTAACACGACAACCTGGATCACATCGGTCCAAATCACCGCTTCAATGCCGCCCATCAGCGTGTAAATCAAACTGACAATTCCCATCAAAACAATGCATAAAATAACATCCATCCCTGTAACCACATTCAATGCCAGCGATGGAAGCAACAGCACAACACCCATTCGCCCCACCTGGAATAAAATGAAAGAAATACTCCCCAGCAAACGAATGGTCAGGTTGAACCTCTTTTCCAGGTATTCGTAGGCAGTTGTCACATTCAGCCTTCGGTAAAATGGAATAAAAAGGACAATGATCACCGGGGCAACCAAAAAGATGGACATGTTAAAGGTGAAATAAGCCCAATCCGTAGCATAGGTTTTCGCCGGAATTGCCATAAACGTAATGGCGCTCAATGCGGTACCAAAAAGGCTCAGGCCGGCTGCCCACCAGGGAATTCGTCCGCCACCCTTGAAATAATCGTTTGTGTTTTTTTGTTTTTTTGAGAAGATGTATCCAATGACCACCAACAAAAGAAAGTAAATAAACTAAAGTTTCCCAGGTAGGAAATAGTTGATTTGCAAGGTGTAT
>TARA_R110002050_G_scaffold258026_1_pt1 | contig 17945 bp, 15 predicted proteins | sample TARA_R110002050 | Tara Oceans TARA_R110002050 (sample SAMEA4396988) | marine metagenome | biome: Polar Biome; feature: [DCM] deep chlorophyll maximum layer (ENVO:01000326); material: water (ENVO:00002006), including particulate matter (ENVO:01000060) such as... | depth 25 m
GTAAAATTTGTGGGCTAAGGTAAAACCATTCCTAAAAAAGGCCTCGAAATCTCCGTTTTTTTCAATCCTACTTGGCTAACTTTGGAAGCCATAAAAAACCGTATGAGACCAAGCATTCATAACCTAGCCCATAAAATTTCGGATAGTTTAAAACTCGATCATATGGTAAGCGGTGATTCCCGCTTTTTAAGTTTAATCCACTACAGTAAAAAGAAAATTAGTGCCAGCGGCAAACTTTTTTGGTTTGCCTTAGTCTTGGCCATTGCTGGGGTCTCCACCTATTTTATGGCGGCTGAGGGCTTAACGCCTAGTCAACAATATATTTTCTTTTTATTAATAACGGCCATCGGTTTATGGTTAAGCGAGGCCATTCCGCCTTTTGCAGTAGGGATTTTAATAATCGGCTTTTTAGTTTTCACCCAAGGTTCCGATCAATTGGTTGATAATCCGGTAAATGTGCAGAAATACGTAAACACGTGGAGTAGTCCGGTAATATGGCTCATGCTTGGGGGGTTCTTTCTTGCGGAAGCCATGAAGAAAACCGGTTTAGATTTAGCCTTATTTCGCATTACCGTGCGGGCATCGGGTAAAAGTGCTCGCCAAATATTATTGGCCCTAATGCTTACCACTACGGTGGCTTCAATGTTAATGTCTAATACGGCCACAGCGGCCATGATGCTAGCTTCAATAATGCCTTTAATTAATCGCAATGGCGCCAAGCACCCCCTTAGCAAAGCGTTGCTTTTAGGAATTCCGGCGGCAGCGTCAGTAGGGGGGATGGGAACTATCATCGGTAGTCCGCCCAATGCTATTGCAGTGGGAGCCTTACAAAGTATGGGCTTGCAAATCGACTTTTTGACCTGGATGTATTTTGGGGTTCCCGTGGCTATCTTCCTTTGTATTGCCTTCTGGTTTTTGTTGCAAAAAAGCTTGCCCGAAAAAGAGGCGAAGCTGGACTTGGCTTTCGTAAACGAGGGACTGACCTTTACTAAAGAAGAAAAACAAAACCGGCAAATTGTTTTAGGGGTACTGGTTCTAACCGTTGGTTTGTGGATGACTAATCCTCTGCACGGAATCCCAGTGGCTTTAATTAGCGGAGTGCCAATAGTACTGCTGACGATGTTTTCGGTAATATGGGCTAAGGATGTACGCTCTTTGCCATGGGACACTCTGATGTTGGTTGCGGGTGGCTTGGCCTTGGGTCTGGCTTTGGTGGATTCGGGTCTAGCGGCATTTATCGTTAGTAAATTACAATTTGGCAATCAGCTTTGGCTGCTGTTGCCCTTATTTGCTTTGGCTTCAGTAATCTTGTCCAACATAATGTCCAATACTGCCACTACCACAATTCTGGTTCCCATTGCTTTACTTTTAGTCCAAGGAAATGCCCAGCACATGGTGCTAATGGCTTTAACCTTAGCCTTTTCGGCTTCTTGTGCGCTTTTCCTACCTGTCTCTACTCCGCCCAATGCTATCGCGTTTAGCACAGGTTTATTGGAGCAGAAAGACTTTAGAAAGGGAGGTCTGTTTTTTGGTTTGGCCGGTCCTATTATTGCTATTTTATGGGCTTTGTTTTTAGCGAATTTTGGATTGGCGGATTAATTACTGCCGATGAAATTTTTTAAGGCTGCCTGAAAAATGGCGGGCATTACGGTAGCTTCTTTTTTTGTTTCAGACTTCTCCTTTTTTGCATCGCTAGCATTTAGCATGGCTAGGTCGATGTTTGAATTTTTCCCCAATAATCGCAAGGGAAGAAGTTCAATATTTTCAAAGCCATCTGCTCTAACATTTAGGTAGTATAATCCGCTGGGAAGTGAATCGGTGCTGTATTTCCCATTAAAACCAGATGAAATGCCAGTTACCATCGCGCCATCTTCATCTAAAATAAGTAAGCTGGCCTGCAAAATGCCTTTTTTTGTCTCACTGCTGTAGATGCGTCCTGATATAGAACAATTCTGCGCATTTATGTTTAAGGTACTGGCGGTGAGTAGGCATATGATAAAACTTTTTACTAGGGTTTTCATCGGGTAAAATTTTTAAGGGTTAATAAAAGTTGTTAGAGCTCTTTTTAAATGACGCAAATATTCTATTTACGTTGCCTTAGCATTTTTTAATTCTTAAATTGGCTATCATCTTATATGGGAAGGAAAAGAATCTATTTTTATTGATTGAAGTCAGATGCAGGGTAATTTTTTTCAGGGGCTATTTTCAAGTACTAGAAGCTTGAAGATTTGGGGATTTATAGGACTAGTTGTTTTTAATTTTTCGCTCAAGGCAGATGCCAATTCGAAGGAGCAGCAGCGAAAACAATTGATAGAACTGTCCTTAAAGAATTCACGCGACCCCGTATATCTCGATTCTTTAGCCCAAGCTCTTTTGCACTATGAAGATGATGAGTGTCAGGCCAGAGGTAATTTTTTAAAAGGCCTAGCTAATACCTTCAGAGGTGATATTTCTTCTGCCTTAAAATTCTACCAACGTTCGCTCGACTTAATTCCCGATGCGGGGAAATACGACCAGCAATTCAGTTATTTCATGGTTATGAAAAATGTGGGAATAGCTCATTACCGCAGTAACCAGCACCAGCAAGGTGATTCGATCTTTAATGAAATGGCTGAATTAGCGATTCAACAGGGAGATAGTTTTCAATACGCATCTGCCTTGAGCAACTTAGGCAATGCCCTTAATATTAGGCGTGACTTTAAGGGTGCGATTGCGAAGTTGCGCGAAGCAATATTAATTGAAGAAAGTTTCGATTATAAAGGTTTAGCGAGTTCATACCTAAAAATTGGGACTATTTTCGGTCGCATGGAGCAGCCCGAGGAAGCCCTCTTATGGTTTCGTAAATCGCAAGGCAAATTGCCTAAAGATGACCTGCGAACCCAAGGTCGGATATATAATAACATGGCGGTGGCTTGGCGAAGCTTGGCTAATTTAGATTCAGCCCAGTATTATCTGTACAAGGCATTGGAGGTGCATAAATCCACGGGTGCTTTAATAGACCAAGCCGTGGCATTAGAGAACCTTGCCCGAAACGATATAAGCTTAGAGCGATATGCTCAGGCAGATAGTTTATTAAATGTCGCTTATAGTCTTTTGCCTCCCGAACGCAATGGGGCAACTAGTAGCATTAACCGATTATGGATGTTATCTCTAGAATTGGCTTTGAAGCGAAATAAGGTAAAGCAAGCTAAAATATTTGTCGATTATTTGGAGGCGGTAGATGCAGCCGTTATAAATGAGATTGACTTTTTAGAGTTGAAGGCAAATTACTTTGAGCAGATTGGGGAAAAAGACTCGGCTATATACTTATTAAAAGCAGTACAGGCTCGAAAAAGTGCCTTGAATAAGCAGAATGATGCCGCAAAAATAAAACAAGAGGCGAATGCCATTGAGCTGGCGGAAATGAAACGACGGCGCGAAGTGGAACGAAAGGACGAGGTGTATCGCTACTGGCGTTTGGCGGTGGCAATTTTATCTCTAAGTCTACTAATGCTTTTTGGGCTAAGATGGCTGACCAAAAGGAAAAAATCACTGCCCGTAATTGAGACCGTTTCAAATTTAACCTTATTGGTAAAGGATGAGTACCAAGAGGCGCTTGCAGAAAAAGATGCTCCAAGCGGTAAGGCGGATGCTGTACTAAAGTTAAAGTCTAAGGCCGTAATTAAGGTGGCAGATATTTTATACGTTCAGTCGGAAGGCCATTATGTAAATATCCATCTACTAAATCGTGAAAACCCAGAAGTAGAGCGGATAAGTTTAGCGGCTCTTTTAAAAGAATTAGGCGAAGAGAGCTTTCAGCGTATTCATCGTAGTTATGCAGTAAATGTCAGTCAGCTTAAAGCGGTTTATTCTAATCGTGTTTTATTGCATAATGGTCAAGAGCTACCAGTTACACGCACTTACAATGGCGCTTTGCAAGAGCGTTTCAATAAAAAGGACAGCTAAAGTTTTTCCATTTTGTATTTCGTGCTAGAAATTATGCTTTTGGCGCCAAATACTTGCGTATACTGAGTTCCTGAAGCAACTTTGTACTTCCTATTTAAATAGGTATTAATATCCCCCCTCAAAAAAAGCGACCACTAGGATTAAACCTTGGGTCGCTTTTTAGTATTTAGGTAGTTTAGAAAACTAACCAAACTTCGCAATAAAGTCTTCCGCCATTTCCACCATTTCGGTAGATCCACAGAAGAAAGGAACGCGCTCGTGTAGTTCACTTGGGTCAATATCTAAAATACGGTTTTGGCCATCACTGGCTTTGCCACCAGCTTGTTCAATGAGCATAGCCATAGGATTACATTCGTATAATAATCGCAATTTCCCTTTAGGAGCCGTGGTACCTTGTGGGTAAATGTAAATGCCACCTTTTAAAAGGTTTCGGTGGAAATCAGCTACCAAAGAACCAATATAACGAGAGGTAAGCGGGCGGTTGGTTGCAGGGTCAAGTTCTTGACACCATTTCAAATAACGCTTAACGCCTTCGGGCATGTGCACGTAATTCCCTTCGTTAATACTGTATATTTTGCCGCCTTCTTTAACCCTCATGTTAGGGTGCGATAAAAAGAAGCTGCCGATACCAGGGTCAAATGTGAAACCATTTACGCCATTGCCTGTGGAGAAAACTAACATAGTTGAGGTACCGTAAATCAAATAACCTGCAGCCACTTGTTTATTTCCGGGTTGCAAGAAATCTTCTAAAGTGGCGGGTGTTCCGATAGGGCTTACGCGACGATAGATGCTAAAAATGGTCCCAACAGAAACATTAACATCGATGTTGCTACTGCCATCAAGCGGATCTATAAGAACGATGTATTTGGCATCACTATGAATAGATTCGTTAAAGGAAATGTAATCTTCCATTTCTTCGGAAGCAATTCCACAAATCTCCCCGCGGTTTTTTAGGGTGCTAATAAACATGTCGTTGGCAAGGACATCTAGCTTTTGCTGATCTTCACCTTGGACGTTTTCTAGTCCTACGGCGCCAATAATATTGGCTAAGCCCGCTTTGTTAATTTCTTGATTTACCATTTTCCCCGCCAAGCGGATGGAGCTTAATAAAGCACTAAGCTCTCCTTTTGCATAAGGAAAGTCTTTTTGGTTTTCGATGATGAATTCACCGAGCGTAATATGTCTTTTCATGGTTTGAGAGGTGTATGCCACAAAGTTAAAAGCTTAAGCGCTAATATCACCATAAAAAGGAAGGCTTATTTTAATTGAAGCTAGGTTTTAAGACTTTTTAGTAGCTTCTCTAAATCCTTTCTATTTTTAATGTCAATTAACCATTTCTCGCCATTCTTTAGTTCTATGGCTAAACCTTGTTTGCCACCTGTGCTTAATACGGTGCCGTATTGTGGGCTCTTTCGTTTGCCAAAACCTACAAAAGAAAAGTTTTGGACCTGTGCTTTTTTTATTTCAGCCCAAGGCCACTCTTCATTGGCTAGAATGCCAAAACTCACTTTTATCCCATCTTGGTTTACCTTGGTATCTAGCTTTAAGCTAGCGAAACTGGCGATTAAACCTAGCAGTAAAAAGATCCCGAGCCCTAAGACCCAGTTGGGAATGTCTTTATTGGCAAAGGTGGCTTCGGTAAAAATTTGCAGAACCAAAGCGTAAACACTAAACCCGAGTAAAAGCACCAATAATAGCTGCACTACCCGAAGGTTTAACTTCTTACTTTCAATAAACTCATTCTTCATTTGTCGCTTTATAATTTGGAGGGCTTAACTTTGGCGAAAGTTTAAAAAAATAATGCTAATACCTACAGAGAACGGCTATTTAATCGGGGGTTTATCGGCCTCAGCCTTAGCAGAAGAATTTGGTGCACCGCTTTATGTATATGATGCGGCCAAAATTGAGTCACAATACAATCGCTTAAAAGGTGCTTTTAAGGAGGTGAAGCTGAAGGTTAATTACGCTTGTAAGGCTCTCAATAACATTAATATACTACGCTATTTGCACAGTCTAGGCTCTGGTTTAGATACAGTTTCCATTCAAGAAGTGGAGATTGGTTTAAAGGCAGGTTTTGACCCCGCCAATATTATTTTTACTCCCAATGGTGTTTCCTTGGAGGAGATTAAACAAGCAGTAAAATATGGGGTGAAGGTTAATATTGATAACCTCAGTCAATTAGAGCAGTTTGGTGCCCTTTACGGGGATAGCTATCCAGTTTGTATTCGCATTAACCCGCACATTATGGCGGGTGGCCATGCCAAAATATCGGTGGGGCATATCGACTCCAAGTTTGGTATTTCCATCCATCAAAGTCGCCATTTAGAGCGAATCGTGAAAAGCCTAAATATCCGCGTGGAAGGCGTACACATGCATACGGGAAGCGATATTTTAGATGTGGATACCTTTTTAAAAGGAGCGGAATTATTATTTGATGCCGCTCATGCTTTTCCCGATTTGAAATATCTCGATTTTGGCTCGGGCTTTAAAGTGCCTTACAAAGAGGGCGATAATGCCACCGATGTGGAAGAGTTGGGAGAGAAAATGACTCTTATGTTTAAGGACTTCTGTGCCGATTATGGTCGCGATTTGGAGATCGAATTTGAACCAGGGAAGTTTTTAGTGAGTGAATCGGGGACTTTTATTGCGCGGGTAAATGCTTTGAAGCAAACCACCGCTACTGTTTTTGCTCAAATGGATAGTGGAATGAATCATTTGATTCGTCCCATGTTTTACGATGCCTATCATCATATCGAAAACTTGAGTAATCCCAAGGGGAAAACTAGAGTTTATTCGGTAGTGGGTTATATCTGTGAAACCGACACCTTTGCCTTAGATCGTCAGATTAGCGAAATATCGGAAGGCGATTACTTAGCCTTTCGCAATGCAGGCGCTTATTGTTTTACCATGGCCAATAATTACAACAGTCGCTTAAAACCAGCTGAGGTACTTATTTTAAATGGGGAAGCGCATTTAATCCGCAAAGCGGAAACCTTGCAAGATATTCTCAATAATCAAGTAGAATTAAAAGAATTACTGTGACCGCAAATATACGATTGGGTAAGGCGGACGACATTGTTGCTTTACTAAAACTGATAAAGGAGTTGGCCGAATTCGAGCGTGCGTCAGAGCAGGTGGAGAATACCGAAGCGCAGCTTTTAGCAGACTGGCAAGCAGCTTGGTTCGAGTTTTTAGTAGCCGAACTTGATGGTGAGATAGTGGGAATTTCACTGTATTATAAACGCTACTCTACTTGGAAAGGAACGTGCTTTTATTTGGAAGACCTTTACGTGAAGCCCCATCTAAGAGGTAAGGGTATTGGATTGGCGCTTTTAAAGGAAACGGCGAAAACGGCGAAAGAAGCAGGTGCTAATCGTTTAGATTGGCAGGTGATAGATTGGAATACTCCCGCGGTTGATTTTTATAAAAAGTTGGGAGCAGATATAGAAACGGAGTGGTGGAATTGTAAATTGGACTTGAGTAATTAATTGAAACAGGCGTTTAAAGCAAATCATGATGAAAAATAATCCACTCTTAATTTCAGCCGTATTCCTCGCTTTAGTTCTGACGTCCTGTGCTCGAAAAATGGCTTATAATGACCCAATTCCGGCACACGAAAGCTTTACTGTTGACTCCAAACTGTTGCAAGAGGAGCGGACTATTAATGTTTGGCTACCACGGAATTATGATGAGCTAGAGAATCTCAAAGTTTTGTACATGCCGGATGGCGGCCTAAAAGAGGACTTCCCCCACATTGCTAATACCATTGCAGCGCTAGTGGAGAGTGGACAAATTGAGCCGCTCATTTTGGTAGGGATAGAGAATACCGATCGTCACAGAGATTTAACCGGTGCTTCTCAACAAGTGGAAGATGCCAAATACTGCCCTTTATCGGATGGCGCTAAGGATTTCCGTGCTTTTATATTGGAGGAACTCGTCCCTATGGTTACTATGAAATATCGAGTTTCGGGCGAGAAAGGCTTGCTTGGTGAGTCTCTAGCGGGGCTGTTTGTTATGGAAACATTTCTTGAGCATCCAATGGCCTTTGATCACTATATCGCGATGGACCCCTCGCTCTGGTGGAATAATCACGCCCTACAAAGTGCGGCAGCCGATAAATTGAAGCGCTTCCCGGGCTCAAACATAAGTCTATGGTTTGCGGGTTCTAGTGCCCTAGATATTTCGAAATATACCCAAGCTTTAGCGCAAACTTTAAGTGCAGATGCGCCCACAACCCTTCGCTGGCATTATTCGGATGAGCCCGGTGAAAAGCATAATACAATTTTTAGGGCGACCAAAGAAAAAGCGCTTCTTTGGACCTTTGCGCAGTAGCTTAGTGTTTTGCTGAAAGCGCGATTGATAACTAGAATAGCACTGGGAAGAAGGCTTTATCAATAATTTCTGGCGAGCTTAAGACGAGAGTTAGCTTCCTCAAGATCTAAATAAATTGAAAGTGGAAAAACTGGAAATCGCCGTAATCGGAGCGGGAGCCGCTGGGTATTTTGCGGCAATAGCAGCAGCGGAGAATGGGGCAAGGGTCCATATCTTTGAAAAAACAAACAAAACGCTTACTAAGGTTATGGTTAGTGGTGGCGGTCGCTGTAATGTTACCCACGATTGTGAGTCGCCTGCACAGTTGGTAAAATTCTATCCGCGCGGTGGCCGCAGCTTGAAAAAGCCATTTTCACTTTTCGGTCCTAAGGAAACCCGCGCATGGTTCGAGCAGAGAGGGGTGCCTTTAAAAACTGAAGATGACGGACGGGTTTTCCCAAAGAGTGATTCATCGCAAAGTGTAATTGATTGTTTAGAAGGGGAGGCGAATAGGCTAGGTATTATTTTGCATAAGTCAATGGAGCTTTTGTCTATTGATCCGATCAATGAAACGGAAGTGATTCTAAGCTTTAAAAATAATCAAGCTTTTAGTTGTCGCTCGCTTATAATCGCATCGGGCGGAAGCCTACAATTACGAGCTTACCAATTTTTAGAAAAACTAGGCTTAGAGCTGCATCATCCCATTGCTTCACTCTTCACTTTTAATGTGCCTAGTTCCGATTTAAAAGATCTAAAAGGTTTGTCTGTGCCGCATGGTTCGGTGCAAGTACCGGGTACAAAATGGCGACAAGAGGGTCCCGTATTAATAACACATTGGGGTTTTAGCGCTCCAGCTATTATTAAGCTTTCTGCTTGGCATGCCCTCGATTTCTTTAAGCGTAGTTATCAGTTTCCCATCTTAATTAATTGGACCAATTATAAAGAGGAAGAATTGCGGCAGTTTTTTCTAAGCTTGCGCGATGAAGGGAATAGAAAACGGGTTTATGGCCATGCTCAATTTGGCATACCCGCCCGACTTTGGCAAGCTTTAATGCTCAAGGCAGATGTGGCAGAAAGCAAGGTTTTTTCAGAGCTGTCAAATAAAGAGCTAAATCGAATGGTGCGCTTTATAAGCGCTTGTCCTTTTGAAGTAAATGGTAAAACAACCTTTAAAGAAGAGTTTGTTACCGCTGGCGGTGTGGATTTGCAGGAGGTCGATTTAGTGAATTTTGCGCTGAAAAAATATCCCAACATCCATCTTGCGGGAGAAGTGTTAAACGTAGACGGCGTAACGGGTGGTTTTAATTTTCAACATGCTTGGACGAGCGGTTTTCTCGCAGGATCTGCTGCTACTGGATTCACTTGATTTTTTTTTTTTGAAATTCAGAAATAAAAGCTTTCCTATGTGAAGATTGGGTTTTACTTTTGCAGAATATAGTATTACTATAATTTAGAAAAGCATGACTACTTCCAAGTATTCTTTTACCTTAAATAGTGATCTTTATCTAAAAGATCCCACTAGTTCTGTAGCGGGGAGAAAGGTGATTGCTTCGGGAGCTAAGTTGATTTTAGAAACCGGCATGGAGGCGTTTACCGCCAAGAAGTTAGCGGCTGCAGCAGGCATAACCGAGGCTACCGTTTATAAGTACTTTGCAAATAAGCAAAGACTGCTGCAATATTACTTTCAGCTTTATTGGACCTGGCTAGAACAGCAGGTAAAAGTATTTACTGCCATTGAAACCGATCCGCTGCAAAGTCTGATTAAAGCCGTTAGGGTAATTAGTAATATTCCGGCTGTGGCTGCCGATCCGGGCGTGATAAGCAAGCAAGATTTACGAGACCTTGTTATTAATGAAGGTTCCAAGGCCTATTATCACGCGCAGGTAGATGAAGATAATGCCAAGCGTTTTTTCGCTCCTTATAAAAGTATTACTGCATTGTTGGCCGAAATGATTTTAGCGGTAAAGCCTGATGAAAAATATCCGCTCGCTTTAGCCACTACTATTATTGAAATGTCACATTCTTTAAAATACTATGCAAAGCATTTACCCGCTTTAACCGATTTTCCGCAGGAGACGGATCAGGTTAAGTTAGACGATTTTTTACTACAACTTCTCTATAATTCACTAAAAATTAAACCCTAAACATCTACAAATGAGTAAACCACGTATTACAGTTGCTAAAGGCGACGGCATTGGTCCTGAAATTATGGACGCCACCCTGCGCATTATGGAAGCAGCCGGAGCTGAATTGGATTACGATTTCATCGATATCGGTGAGAAAGTGTATTTATCTGGAAATACAGCGGGGATTACCACGGAATCTTGGGACATCTTGCGTCGTAATAAAGTGTTTTTAAAGGCCCCTATTACCACACCGCAAGGGGGAGGATATAAGAGTCTTAATGTTACTATCCGTAAATCATTAGGCCTTTTTGCAAATATTCGCCCTTGTAAAAGTTTATCGCCTTTTATTGAAAGTAAACATCCCGAAATGGATGTAGTGATTGTGCGTGAAAATGAAGAAGACCTTTACGCTGGAATCGAGCACCGTCAAACTACCGACGTTTTTCAGTGCTTAAAATTGATTACCATTCCGGGGACCCAAAAAATTATCCGTTATGCTTTTGAGTACGCCCGTAATAACGGCCGCAAAAAAGTAACCTGCATGGTGAAGGATAATATTATGAAATTAACGGACGGTCTTTTTAGTTCTGTTTTCAAAGAGATGGCTTTAGAGTATCCAGAAATTGAAAGCGAATTAAAAATCATTGACATTGGTGCTGCTCTTTTAGCCGATCAGCCTGAGCAGTTTGACGTAGTTGTTACTCTTAATTTATACGGTGATATTATCAGCGACATAGCTGCGCAAATTACGGGCTCGGTTGGTTTAGGCGGCTCTTCAAACATTGGGAAGGGTTTTGCTATGTTTGAAGCGGTACATGGTTCAGCGCCCGATATTTCGGGTAAAAACATGGCGAATCCGAGTGGATTAATTTCGGCGGCGGTTTTAATGTTGCAGCATTTAGGTCAGCTAGATGTCGCCATGAATATTGCCAACGCTTGGTATAAAACTATCGAAGATGGCATTCATACTGGTGATATTTATCGTTCTCATTCAAAGCAAAAAGTGGGCACACGTGAATTTGCTGATGCCGTAATTGCCCGCCTAGGGCAGATGCCAAGTGAAATCAGTCCTCTGAAATTAAATAAAGACGATTTCCGCCCAATTATAATTCCCGAATACAGTCGCCCTAAACACGATAAAGTTTTAGTGGGTGCCGACTTGTTCATTGATAATAGCCATCTTACGCCAGTGCAATTAGGTGCTTTACTGGAAACCCATGCGGGAGATGATTTGAAATTGAAAATGATTACCAATCGTGGAGTGAAGGTTTATCCTGACGGATTACCAGAGACTTTTTGCACGGATCATTGGCGTTGTCGCTTTGTGAATAAGCACAATCCTAAAGATGTGAATAGTATGAAAGCCGTGGAAAAGGAGACCATCCCACAGTTAATGATGGCACTTTTAAAAGAGGGTATTGACGTGGTTAAAACAGAAAACCTTTATTATTTCAACGATAAGTTGGCCTTCTCCTTGGGCCAGGGTGAATAAAGCCTCGCTATGAACACCTCTCTAATTTTAGAAAATCTGCTCAGTCCGCCTATATTGTTTTTTATAGGTGGACTGCTCGCAGTCTTGGTCCGTTCCGATTTAGAGATCCCACGCGAAGTGGCGAAATTTCTATCACTATTCTTGCTTTTTTCCATCGGTTTAAAAGGAGGGATAGAATTGGCGCATGGCGAGGATTGGGCACTGATGCTGAAGCCTCTCGGTTTTGCAGTTTTTCTAGCGATCATTGTTCCTATTTATACTTTTTACATTTTAAAGCGTAAAATAGATATCTATAATGCAGGAGCTATTGCCGCTACCTATGGGTCGGTTAGTGCAGTAACTTTTGTAACAGCAGTGGCCTTTTTAGAGCAGTCCGGTGTGGCTTTCGGTGGTCATATGATTGCTGCTTTAGCGATTATGGAATCGCCAGCTATTATTGTTGGAGTGATATTAATTGGCCGGAGCACCAAAGGAAAAGGGAAAAATAATTTTAAATCGGTTCTGCATGAAGCGCTAACCAACGGCTCCGTTTTTATCATTCTTCTCAGTTTGGTTATTGGCTTATTAATTTCTGATGAGCAGTATAAAGGTGTTGCGCCTTTTAGCGAAAACCTGTTTAAAGGAATATTGAGTCTCTTTATGTTGGATATGGGTTTGCTGGCTGGAAAACGTATTTCTGGTCTCAAAGCGAAAGGTGGCTTTTTGGTGGCTTTCGGTATTATTATCCCGCTGTTAAACGCAGGCGTAACTATGCTTCTTTGTCCGCTTTTAGGAATTAGCCTCGGCAACGCTTTTTTGCTCACTATTCTAGCTGCTAGTGCTAGTTATATAGCGGTCCCAGCCGCGATGCGCATGGCGGTGCCCCAAGCTAACCCTGGGATATATGTTCCTTTATCGCTTGGGATTACCTTTCCTCTAAACATCATTATAGGAATCCCAGTTTATTACGCACTTTTAGAACTCATTTACGCTTAATATGGAAAATATAAAAAGAGTGGAGATCATTGTTCCTCATGCGGAAAAAGACACCTTTTTAAAACTTTTCGCCAAAGAAAAGGTCGAAGGTTTTACGCTTATCGAAAAGGTGAGCGGTATGGGTAATCGGGGCATGCAAGACGGTTTAGGCTTGTCGGATGCCTTTACCAATACCTTAATTATTTGGTATTGCTCTATCGATAAGTTTGAAAGTATGAAAGAGTTAATCCGCTCCATGCTAGAAAAGTCGGGTGGTATTTGCGCTGTTGCAGATGCGCAATGGGTAAAGCATTAAGTTTTTTTATTTACACCTACAGCCCTTTGAGAATTAAACAAAGGCACTATCAAACAAAGGCTGCTTGTAATTACTACAAGCAGCCTTTTTATTAAAAATGGAATGAGAAAATTTACTTCTCGATAAAGAACTCTACTGTTTTTTCAGAACTGTTCCCTAGTTTGTCCTTAGCCACAACTTTTACGCTATATTTCTTCGCCGATTTTAGTAAATCTACTTCCGAAATATCTAAAGAACGTGGGCTAGAATAAGCTCGCATGGCTTCATCATTAATGGAATAAAGAATTTCTTCAGTACCGCAGTGCATATCGGTTGCACCAATATATAGACGAGTATAATTTGGATAAATAGGCAGACCTTCTTTAGCGCCAATCTTTTCGATGCTAAAGTTGATGTAGATTTCAGGACCGGTATTGTCGACAAAGACCTTGCTTTCTTTTTGGGTTTCTTTATTGTTTACCCGATCGGTAGAGAAAAAGCCAATACTATGATTCCCTTCATTGGGTATGCTGAAAACAGCGTAGTTTTTTAACGCACCGCCATCAAGACTGTACTCTGTTTTTAATAGGCCAGAATGAGCGTCACTCTTGCGAAGACTTATTTCTGTGTCCTTATTAATGAAAAGGGTGTCGCGGTCAAAAAATTGTGGACTGCCATAATTAATTCCCGTGGAAGGAGCGGTGTTGTCCATGAAAACAGGTCTTAGTTCACTAGAGCTGCGGTTCTCTACATTATCGGTCGAGCGGTAACGGATATTATGTACACCACTACTATTAGGAATAGAAAATGCTGAACTGTAGCTCCCGTAGCTGTCTCCATCAATTTTATATTCTATGTTTTTAACGCCTGCATGATTGTCTGTAGCAGCTAAACTAACTGTTGTACGCGATGAAACATAGAGATAGTTACCCTGATATTGATCGCCATTAATGCTGTGGCTTGGCTCTGGCGCTATTTTATCTAAGTAGAAGCTAAAGCTTTTTGCCGCTTCCGCATTTTTAACATTATCGGTACTGTAATAGTTGAGGGTGTGTTGGCCGTCGCTTAGGCTGCTGATGGAAATGTTGGAAGAATAAACGCGCTTGCCATTGCCGTCGAATTCGTATTGTGTGTTGTTTACGCCGCTTAAGTTATCGCTGCTACTGAGGCTAAATTTAGTGCTCGGGGCTAGGATGTTTCCTTTATAGCTAATGCCTAATATGCTATGGTTGGAGGTTGGATTGCTTAAATCTACCGTGAAATCCTTTTGCTTGGGGTTTTCGGCATTTCCTACAAAATCATAAGCGTAATAAAATAATGTGTTTGCTCCTTCTTTGCTTAAATTTAAGCTACTATTATAGCTGGTATAGGCGGCACTATTTATTGAGTAGTTTATGGCCTCAACACCACTAACCCCATCGCGGGAGCTAAGACTGCCACTTAACCCTTTGCCATAAAATAAGACTCCTTTGGCATAATAGCTGGGGGCTCCACTTAAACTAAGAGAACTTTGCGGGGCCAAGCCATCTGCGTAAAGCTCATAACGAATTTCTACTTTGGGTTCAACCGTTTTTAAAGTCGTTTGGTCAACGGCCCAGTGGCTGCGAATGTAGTTTACACCCTCCGTATCAAGATACATGGGGTTTGTATACTCCTTGGTTATTTCGCTATTTAATTCGTGTTTTTCCCCATTTGGACTGGTTGAAAAACTTAAGTAGAGGGGTAATGATTTTTGGACATAGGTTTTACCATCTTTGATGAACACCTTTTTTTCATGACTATTAACTGTGGGACTTTGCGCTAAAATACTGCCGCTTAAAAGTCCACTAACTAGGATGCTTAAGACATATTGTTTCTTCATAGAATTGTTGGTGATTGAATTTCCAACAATATACAAATTTAAATAACTCATATTCAGGTCTTAAAGCATTGGCCTTTATTCCATCGGTCAGCCTTATTTCTTTTTACTTTTGGGGAAATTTAAGCGATGAAGGTTTTTAAATTTGGGGGAGCAAGTGTAAAAGATGCGGCGGGTGTAAGAAGGGTGGCTTCGGTATTAGATTTCTTTACAGAAGACGACATTCTTGTGGTTATTTCGGCTATGGGTAAAAGTACCAATGCCTTAGAAAAAATTGTTGCCTTTCATTTAGCGGGCGATAAACTGGCTTGTGAAAATGCGCTAGTAGAATTGGAGAAGTATCATTTAGATATTATAGCTGATCTAGACTTTCCTCAGGCTCATTCTGTTTATGAAGAGGTTTTGCAGTTGTTTGCGCAGCTCCGCATGAAGTTAAGCAGTTTAATAAACGGCGGCTTCAATATGGTGTACGATCAAATTGTATCCTTTGGAGAGTTGCTTTCTACCAAAATTGTATCTGCTTACTTAAATCAAAACTCCTATCAAAATATTTGGCTCGATGCGCGTCGCTTAATAAAAACGGATCAGAGTTATCGCTTTGCTCGTGTGGATTGGACTTATACCAAACGGATGTTGCAAGATTCGGTGCGTGAAGGGGCGCGGTATTTAACCCAAGGTTTTATCGGTTCCGATGATATGGGCAATACCACCACTTTAGGTAGAGAAGGTTCTGACTACTCGGCTTCGGTAATCGCCTATTGTTTGGCGGCTTCGGAAGTGGTAATATGGAAAGATGTACCGGGTGTTTTAAACGGTGACCCCAAGGTTTTTGAGGATACCGTTTTACTGAATAGAATCAATTATCGCGAAGCGATTGAACTGGCTTTTTACGGGGCTTCAGTAATACACCCTAAAACAATTCAACCTTTACAGGAGAAGGGAATTCCTTTAAAGGTAAAGTCTTTTGAGAATCCAACATCAGACGGCACTACCATTAGTGAAGGAGTGAGTCTAGACCCTATGGCTTCCTGTTTTATTAAAAAGGAAAATCAGTTATTAATAAAGCTAAGTACCCGCGATTTGGCTTTTATTGCCGAAGACCACCTCTCAAAAATTTACCAACTTTTCCATCAATTTGGAGCAAGAGTAAATCTGTCGCAACATTCAGCGGTAAGTTCATCTTTCTGTATTAATTACGATCCTATCAATGCCTTCCCTCTTTGCGAAGAATTAGCCAAAAGCTTTGATTTGGAGCAACGTGAAGACATCAGTCTTTATACCATTCGCCATCATAATCAATCTGCCCGCGAGCAAATAAAAAACCGCGGTAAAGTACTATTGGAGCAGATTACCGTTGGCACTTATCAGGTGGCGCTATCCGAATAAGTTTAAGATGCCAAGCGCTTATAAAATGAAGAAAGCTAAACTACACATTGCCTTTAAGGAGCTTAAGAATGAACTGCTAAAAAAAGAAGGAAACCGTGATTTTTGGCGAAACTCATTGGGACTCTCTGCAGCGCAAGATTCTGAGGTTATTCAAATTTTAAATGAGCTGCAAATTCCGCTGCAATATTATAAAGCGGAGCTGAAGCGCATTCCTGAGAAAGGACCATTTTTAGTGGTAGTCAATAGTAGGCATACGCATTGGGATGCACTAATGTTATTATGTTTAGTGCGCTTGAAACGGCCAGACTTTGCCATTCTAAATCCTGAGGATGATTCTCTAGCCCCCGATTTCTTTAAGGCGCTGGAATCCCTAATTCCCGCTGCAGAAACGAATTGTACCGAAAATGTAGCAAATCTAGTATCTGCCTTTGAGCGAGGGGAAGGAAGAGGCTTTTTGATGCCAGCGAAAAGCAAAAGGAGGCAAGTGGCTTTAAAAGTGAAGCGCCAAGATGAAAAAGGGATATTGACTTTTTTAGCGGATTTCCGAGCATTCGAGGTTCCCATCTTACCCGTTTATTTGAAAAATGGCAAACCTATAGTTGAACCGAATTTAAAAAGCGTAGAGCAGGCTTGGTCAGGACGAGTTTTTCGGCGCAATGCAACCATTAGAGTGGCGCGCTTACTCTATCCTAAGGAAGTAAAATCGTACACAGAAGATAGGCACTTACTCGCTTTGTTATTGCAGCGTATAGGTATATTGTCATTAAGTCTGCCTCAAAATAAGAAGAGTCTATTTTTAAGGAAACGACCCTTACAGGCTGAACAGGTAGAGGAGGAACCGCAGCTAGAAATGTTAAAAAATGAGATTTCATTTTTAGCCGACAAGCAAAAGTTAGTTTTAAGTCAGAAGCAATTCGCGGTATACCTGGCGGAAGCCGAAGATATTCCTTATTTGCTAAAACAGATTGGGCGCTTACGCGAGATTAGCTTTAGAGAAATAGGAGAAGGTAGTAACAAGGCGCTGGATTTAGATACTTACGATTACCATTATCACCATTTGCTTTTATGGGATCAGGAGGCGGAATGCTTAGTGGGTGCCTATCGCTTGGCATACGGCCCGCAGGTATTTAAGCGCTTTGGTATAAATGGTTTTTACACGCATTCCTTATTTAAGGTCGGTTCTGCTGCTTACTCCATATTTGAAAATTCCTTGGAATTAGGGCGGGCATTTATTGTGAAGGAATACCAACAAAAGCCACTGCCACTATTTATTCTGTGGAATGCGATTAAGGCATTGATGGATAAGGATAAAGACTTGCAATATATATTAGGTTGCGCCAGTATTAGCAATCGTTTTTCTTCTTTTAGTAAATCCCTCATGGTTAGCTACCTACTTAAAAATCATGGTGATGCGAGTTTGGCTAGTCTTATTAAACCGCGTAAAGCTTTTAAGCCGGATGTAAACTTGCTCAATAAGAAAGGACTATGGGATGATATTCCCAGCGATATGGTCGCCTTTGATCGGAAGTTGGAAGAAATTGAGCCGGGCTCTTTACGGATTCCTCCTTTAATTAAAAA
>TARA_R110002050_G_scaffold26656_5_pt1 | contig 17940 bp, 14 predicted proteins | sample TARA_R110002050 | Tara Oceans TARA_R110002050 (sample SAMEA4396988) | marine metagenome | biome: Polar Biome; feature: [DCM] deep chlorophyll maximum layer (ENVO:01000326); material: water (ENVO:00002006), including particulate matter (ENVO:01000060) such as... | depth 25 m
GTAATTTATAACTGTAGTTTCGTATTCAAATTTAATTTTATTTTCCTTTAACTGGTCTGATACTTTATGTTCAAACCCGCTACGATAACCATGTTTAATTGCATTTGCACGCAATTTGGATTTTGATCTCCATGCCATAACTTATTCCTCTATTTAATATAAATATTAGTAGTCCCAACGAACAATGAAGTTCATATCAATATCTGGATTTTTTTGTATAGGTTGTGCCATTTTAGCTGTAGCTACCATTTCAGCTTTATCATTATATAAACCAATTGATGTAATATATGGCTTTAAAGTTCCGGAAACAAATAAATTTTTACGTAATTCACCGGGTGGTAATGTTGTTTGGCCTACATCACAAACATCTCCATCTGTTACTGGACGAAATGTTGATGTAGGGTTCATTGTAACATTAAATTGATCTTTCGGTACACGAACCAAACATTCATTTTCATATATTGTATGAGTACCACGATATTTAACATCCCATGTATTTCCAAAAATACCTGAGCCAGAATTATGTTTAGGCAAAACAGATGTTGCGACAGCTTGGCCATTCTTATAAAATACATTACCGGCTACATTAGTTTGATAACATGAAGCTGACATATAATGATTATTTCCTAAAGACAATATTCCTTCATTATTTACAGCATAATCATACATTCTTATTTCTGCAAATGATTGGTTCTTACCATCACTACGATCGGCAGTTGAATTTCCAATTATTAAATCCGATACATTAGATGTAAAATCTGGCAATGTAGCACTAACACCGGATGAACCAGTTATTCCGTTTACAAACACATCTAATTTAGAACCAGAATTTCTAACACATACATGATGCCAACCTAAAGGGTCACCAGCAACAGCACCAGACGATGCTTGACTAGCTTTCTTTCCATCACTTGCTCCAAAGTTATATACTACTGCGTTACCTGCTACCTGTGCTGTTAAATTAATTGGTGTACGTAGACTAAATTCCTCTAACTTAGCTGCAGTTGTAAAAGCAATTCCTGGATCTACTGTTGGATTATTATTAACAGTACGTAACTTACGTTTTCCATCAACGCTGTCTAAAAATGTCTCTTCTTTAACACCCCATTTAGTCATTACTGCTTTTTTAGAAACATCATCATTCTTATGCCAAAATGAAATTGTCCAATCATCACAACGACCAAATCTATCAAACTTGGAATTATGAGGTATTCTAACAGAACTACCTTGTGCATCTTTTATAGAAATAGCAAGCCCCGAATCAGTTCTTGGCTGAGCACTACTAGTAACTTCAATACCTGTAACAACATTAATTGAATTCTGTACGGTTGCTATCTTTTCTACTTTATTTAATTTATAAGAAAGTGTATTTTGAAAAGATCCTATAGATTCATAATCATTAAATTGTTTATATAAATCATTAAATGACATATAAAAGAAGTTTCTACTACTCGATGCAAACTTTTTTGAATCAATTAATGGGTCTACTAAATTACCGTTGCTATCATCTGTTAAATATGTATATGTATCTCCAATCGATGATGTTACTTGGAATGTTCCGTGTTTAATTTTTTCTCCAACTTGACCATATGGTGCAGTAAATAACGAAGATGAATACCATAACAATCTTTGTTGTTTATCAATGTCCATAAAATCGGCTGCAAACGCTGGATTGTTATTACGATAATATTTATGATGAACTGCGTTCCATATTACATGTTGATTGGTATTATCATCCAAATTAACAGGATATAATCTAGTACCAACTCCTAATCCAGTATCTGAAAATATATGTGGAGTACTTTTTTGGTAAATTGCATTATGACGAAAATATCCATCGTTATTAGTAAAATTAGTAGATGTTACGTTATAATGCTTATAAGCTTTTACCGGCCTTTGCTGGTAATCATTTGCCTTGATAGGCTGAAATACTGACGGTATAATTGGCATATCATCTTACTAATTTAATTTAGAAGTCTAATTTAACTTTAATAAGAGCTTCTCTCGTATAATTTTTTAATAATGGTTGAGATAATTTAGCTGTTGCTAATAATTCTCTTCTTCCATTATATAATCCAACGGTTGTTATATATGCTTGAGGATCTTGTATCATAGTTTTGAAAAATAACTCTCCTAACGACCCGGTAACAAAAGAAGGATTATTAGAATAATTATATTCTGCATTCTTAACTCTAACAAAGTAATATGTTGATTTTACTTGTTCAGATGATCTAGCTTGGATACCACCATTTGTACCAACATCTGTTAATAGATCTGATCCACTTAATGATGTAAATACTTTCATTGCATTTTCACCTTGAACTCCGGAACCCGTAACTGAATTAAAATTAACACCACCTAATGATACATCTTTATTTAACTGTTCACCATTTAAAATTGCTACACCATGTTGTGGATATAATAAACCATAATATACTGGTGACGATGAATTATGAATAACTGTTCCTTCATCAATTGAACCAGAAATTAAACTATATACTAACCCACCTTCCGATACACTTCCTCCTGATGATAAAGATGAGTCATCGATAATTTGAATAAAATTATTTGTCCCGGCTAATTTAACATTTGAACCAGTATGAGCAGAATTAGGATGTTCTGAAACAATTCCACTAGGAGCTGATCCAGATAACTGTGCTAATGATAATTCAAAATTGCCCGGATCTAATTTTTCTCTTACTCTAGATCTATTAAAGTTTAATATATAAATTTCATTTGTGTCTACTCCGTTAATTGTAAACTTCTTATCATTAGGTGCTAATAACAACTGTGCATATTGTTTATATATTGCTCTTGTTGGAGTATCATTATTAAGATTACCTGTTAAATCTTTAGACCCTGATCCAGCAAAATGTCCATATGCTACAGATAGTTCTGAATTGGCATTTGATGTTGAACTAGGATCACCTGTTGAAAATATTTCTTGGAAATATGTTTTTTGAGTTGCAGTTAAATTTGAAGAAGTAAACATAGAAGTTAAACTACCAGTATTACCTGCAAATAATCCTCTTGTTACAGTCTCAATATTATTAGGTAATACATCATCAGTAGGATCGAAGTTAGTAAATATACGTCCTAATCTCTGACGTGCTTTTGCTTGCTCACGCTCTCTGATAATTTGATTAGCTAATTGTCTAGCTAAGTTCTCAACCTGAGATGTTGCAGAGACTGGATTTCTTCGTCTAAATGCTACTGGTCCTCTTCTACTTACTTTTCTATTGTATGTTGCCATTTCTATTTCCCTTTATTATGATACTGCCGTATTTGCTGATGTAGCAGTTGTTGCAATCTCAACTTTTTTAACCGTTAATGTTACAGACGCTCTACCACCAGTTTCATTACCAATAAATAATATTGTAATTTGCTGATCTGCTGATAATAATTCTTTTGCAGTTATTTCAAATTGCGTCCCGGATACTGTAATTGATTGAGCTGCTTCTGAATCGCCTATAAATTGTGGCACCGATGCAGCAGAATTACTAGCTCCTCTAGTTGCAACTATATCAGCAACATCTGAATCAGATAAAATTGCTGTATATCCAAATCTTCTATTACCGCCGCCAAAATTAACAGTCGATGGAGTAATTATAGTACTTTCATTTGCATTCAATTCAATATTGTTTTGTGCAACTCTAACAACAGGAATACGTGCAGTGCCTTTTGGTAATGTAACAAGTTTATATTTTAGCATTTGAGTTTCATCTGCTAATGCTTCTACAACAGGCATATTTTCTATAGCCGCGCCGTAGTATGCAGTACCTAATGGATGTTCTGGATTATATAAGTCATAATCTATTTCATCATCTGCTAATGCAAATTGTGTAATTTTAAATTCGTCTCTACCTCTTGCTAAAAGTTCTCTACCTTTTTTAGTAAGAATTGCATCGACCGTGATTGTTGAGTTGTTTAAGTATCCCATGTTATTCCCTATCTTTTTAATAAATATGCTTATGCATAAGTTTATCTAACTTCTAAATTACCTGGATTTGTTGAATTTGGTTGATTATTAAATATCAACGTATTCGGATTAGTTTCAAACACTTCAACTACAGGTTTTTGTCCAAGTGCATTAATTGTTGTAGGTAAGTTTATACCAGGGCCAACTAACCTACAACCGTCATATTTTTGATTCTCTGTCATTTGAATAAAGTCGTCCATATACCCTACTTCATCTAAACTTCTTGAATAATTATATTTACTAGGAACTCCCATTCCTAATGATCTACTAACTTCAGTAAATAGATTCCTAGTTCGTTTATCTAATTCTATACTCCCAGAATAATGTAATTTATCTAAACTAAAAATACTACTAGGCCTAGGAGTTAAAATAATACTTCCGGTAGGAGAGAATGTCAAAGGAGATAATGTACCTGTAATTTCCATCGGTAAGTTTAATGCAGTTGCTGCAACCGGATCTCTTTGATATGGAAAGAATTTATATATATGTTTATATATAGTAGCTTTATAAGGATCACCACTAGTCAATATATGTAAATTTGCAAGGTAATTACCCGAATCAGAATATCCACTACTTCCTACATTATATACCTGTACTGTATCTGTAACATTTATAGGAGAATCAATACTACCTGTTAATAATAAGGTATCTCCCGAAACATCTTTAACCGGATCTTCGATACGACCATCATACTGAGGATTTGTAACTTCTGGTTTTTTTGTTAATCTAACCTTTGCTCTTTCTAACGCATGCGGCTCAACTAAAAGTCCCATGGATTCGTCAACACGTTCCGGTAATAGTTGCTTTATTTGATTAAACAATGAATAATCAAATTGACTAAACACCCTTAGGTATGCATTTATATCATTCTTATCAGAATATTTTTTCCAATATTCTTTTGAGAAGTGAGTTAAATCTGGATACTCAGATGTAAATTCATGATCTGGATCTCCAACATAATCATCTAATGCTACATCACCTATATGATTAAATATTTCTTTATTAATTTGATCAGCCGCTGAATAAAATAAACCTAACTTATTTGTATCAATTGGAGCACGATCAAATCTAGATTTTTCCGCGGACGTCTTTGGAGAAAGTCTTCGTACTAATTCATTATCTTCTAATCTAATTTTTTGTGACCTAGGAACATTTCCTCCTAATGAAACTCCTTGCACATAATATGTTTCTTCTACTGGCGTATAATTACCACGCTGTACATTTACCGGAACAGGAAAGTTTGACATTGTAGCAAAGGTACTACCGGATATTATAAAATTATCATATGGCAGTTGTGCATCTATTATAGTTTGTGCAGGGTGTGATGATGACATTATTTGATATGATGATAATGAATGATCAACTGCATTTAAATCGGTGCCCAATGGATAGTGTCTTACTAATGTATCATATGATGAAGTAGGATCTAACCCAGAAACATATGAAGTAGGATTAGTTGTATGTAAATCAAATGTAGTTTGTCCTATATCTTCTAACCATTCTCTATACTCTTGCATTGAACCTGAGAACATTGTCATATTTGGCGCAATATCATTAGAAAAACTAATACCATTATTATCTTCAACAAATCTTCTTAAATTAGTATTTACTCTAAATTGATCTCTTGTAGAACCAACACCCGGAGCACCACCTAAATATGATTGCCTATTATCACTATCACTAGGCATTGCATTCCAGCCATACCTATGTGCATTAGATGTTGGCATATAAGATGCACTAGATCGATGAACAATTTTATCATCGATATAATCTGATGCTTGTTGTACTTGTATATGGTATGTGGTATTTAGATTTGAATCTATATTATAGATTCCTGAATCAGATCCTGTTGCTTGCCAAAACCATCTTAAATTCCAAAAATTGCCATCAAATAAAGGTACCCATTCTGTTGAACCTGTTGATGGTTGAGTATTACCTTCTCCCTTACCATGAGAGTAAACAATTCTACCATACTGATCTGATCCCGAATATGATCCTGTATACTGTATTGCTATTTGAGAATTAACCCTGTTATCTGCCGAAGAATATTCATTTGTTTGTGAATATAATAACATGTTTTGTTTGACAGCCGGCTTAAATCTAAATTCTCTTGTTTGCGGAGGAATATCATCACCAGAACTTAAAAACGGTCTAACAAACCCCCATGTGCCAATATCTGTTGTATAATCTCTTACACCATGTTGTATCCTAGGAGCTACATTACTGTCTAGTTCTGCAGCATCACCTATCTGATTAAATTGTAATGCATATGAAAACCTATCTTCAATTAATGTTGGAGCATCTTCTAGAACCTTAGGTCCTCCATATTCTCTTATACTTAATAAAGTCTGAGGAATACCATATGTATTCATCAACGCTTTAACTGATCTTGCAGTACCTTTTGTTTTAAGTAAGTATGGTAAGTTATTAACTATCCTTCTCCAAACCTCTGTTGTGATTTCTTCATCCGGTTTAGAAAATAACGACCCGGTAGATGTATACTCACCTGATCCAGAATTTATACCTAATTTATATTGCCATAACTGTGATGCTTGATTTCCATTTTCTAACTTCCAGCCCAATGACTCTGCTATCTGATACAACGTATCTTTACTTTGACCTAACTTAGGATGTTCTTCTGGTTTATATATTTTTGTTAAGTTTTCAATATGACTATATAATATATCATAATGATGACCGATCATATTAACAAATAATTCATATTCACTATTATTCGAATCTAATCTAATATGTTCTGGTATTGACTTTGTTAACGATTTATTATTTTCGGAATCATAAAAAGAAGCAGAAGAATGCCAACCAGTATACCATTCAGTTGCTATACTCGAAGTCGATGGATGTAAATATTGTTTACTACCAGATAAGTATTTAGGAAATGATTCTAAACGATAATGATCAGAACCTAAAAACCCACCTTCTGCTGCATATATTCCATCTTTATTATTATTGTTAGAATATGTACTATGGTCTGTAAATAAACTAGATGTAGAATCATTATATAACCATCTTTCAAATCCATCAAAATTACCAATTACATCATTTTGTCTTTCTTGATTTGTAGTTATATTTCCTTGTAATGCATTAGCATCCTCGCCAGTTGCATTACGTAATGTTTCAATACGACCATCATAATATTCAATCAATTCTAACTTATATTTGAAGTTAGCTAATCTTTCTGCTGCAGATGAAAAATGAATAAAATTTTGAAAGCCGGAATAATCTATATTTACTGACTGACCTAATGACCCTGAAAATATTCTATCAACTATTAGCTGTGATGTAGATGTATTAGAAGAAAGTAAAGAGTTCCAAGTTTCAAAATCTGTTTCTGTTATAGTACCTTTTGATACATCAATATCAAAATTTGGACCTAATAATTCTCGGCTCTCACTCCCTTTAGCTCCTGGGCCTGCTAATGAGATATTATCAATATATGCATCTGATAATTGTTCTATTGTCCATAACTTTTGTTTTTCAAATATATCATCCGGTAAAGGTTTATATAACCTAACAACAAAATCATTTTCAGATTGCCATTCTTTTTGATTAATAATTTTTAATATTTGATTTTTGCCTAAGTTAAGCGCGATATCATCTGATAATGGTCTTTCAATTACTCCAGATAATATAGGATTACCATCTTGGTCATATATAATCTCATCATCAGCATTTTTTTCATATATTTTTTCTGCATACTGACCTGAGCCAAAACTTTCAATATATGATGTGACATCTAAATCTGCATCCGGAAATGCTTGAATCCATACTTCACGACGATCATCAGATATTTCCTTTATCCAAAGTCCTTGTTCTTCTTTAGACCCTAATAAATCTTTGTATATATTAATTACAACTTCAAACTGACCTCTTTCAATTCCTAACGATTGACACGCCTTACCATAATTGATATAAATCTGACCATTTTTTATTTCAAAATCGTCAATACAGCCTCCGGCTATATAATTTGATTCAGACCCAATTGTATATAAATGTAATTCTACAACAGGTATTTGTTCAGGCTGGATACGTTTAAGGTCTAACTGTAATATATCTAGGTCGTCTTGATTCCATACAACTCCTCGTACTGACCCATTAGTCTCTTGTATTTCTTCTATATTTGAAAATCTATCTAATGCCATATCTTAAACTCTCGGTACATAATTATCAAACCTACACCCTGGTACATATTGATTTAAAATATCTTGTGGACCTTTTGGCCATACCAACCCATATTTTCTTTTCTTCTTAAAAAGGTTGCCGGATGAATATACTCTCTTTCTTAAATACTGAATAGCGTTATACTGTCCTCTCAACTTCTTACTTAGATAAATATCTATCTCAGCCTTTAATTCAGTTCCTAACGCATACAATCCGGAATTATTTAACTCTTCTATCAGCGATTGTAGTTGGACTAGATACTCAAATATCGATGTAAATTCTTCTACACTATCAGATTTTAATATTGCATTGTCTATATCATCCATTCCATTATGAAACTGTTCAATTGCATCTGCAATATATGGTATTGCTGTATCTGCTGCATCTGCTGCTTGTTTAAAGCCTTCTATATGATCATCAACTTCATTTAATATACAAGCTTTTAAATACCACTGATCATCAATAAATCTCCATGGCGGCAAATCATACTCATCAGCTGTAACCTCTCCCATTAACGCATCTGTTAAAAATAATGCTCCTGCTAATGCCGCTACTCCTATTGTAATAGGATTAGTTGCCAATGTTCCTATTAGTGCTCCAAATGATGGGCCTGAAGCTGCTATAGTAACAGTTGGTAATAAAGTCACTCCCGATGCTATCAAAGATGCTTCAACGGCTGCTGTAGCTGCTGCGGCTGCTGCAACTCCAATCTGTCCTGCTAAATAAACTCCGGCTCCTGCTGCAACAATTGTCCCGGCACCTAATCCCGCTTTAGCTCCGCCAGATGCCCATGCCATGAACTTATCACGCTTAACCGTCTTCATCCATTTATATTTTTCAACTAACATTTTTTCTTGTGACTCATTGAGCGATGATTTAATACCAACACGTCTCTTACATACTTTAAATAATTTAGAATCACTAGTTTTAGTTTTTATCTTATCTTTTCCGAACCAAGTCTTCTTTTTAACGTATTTCCATTTACCATCTTTAGATATCATTAATCGATATAAAGGACTTTTAGGACCTAAATTCTTAACAACATACTCACCATAATCTGCAGGAAGTGCGTCAAACTGAGCTTTAATACTTACAATTTCAGAAACAACTCCAGGCCATATTTCAAAAATTTGTTCTTTAACAGCATCTATTTGTTCTTGTGCAATTGCTTGAGCAATTAAATCTTGGTATTGTTGTTTTGGATAATATTTTACAGACCCCGGAGGTTCATAAGGTAATAGATATTGAATATCAAATGGTTCGCCACCATTAGAAAAGTTGTCTAAATATTCTCTATACTCTGCTTCATCTAATCCACTTACACCGTCATCATCAGCTTCTACAATATGAGGAAACGCATTCCATAATGGCTCAACCTTACGATACATGTCAGAATTTTTAATTGGATCTTGTATATCGTTTGTCCGCGGAGTACCACCATCAGGCTGTACTACAGTAACACCACCACCATCAATTAATAACTGAATATATCCATTAGGACCATATCTGCCCTGACCAGGCTCGTAATCAGCCAAATCAATTTCTTGCATATATGCATATAATTTCATTGTTCTTCCAGAAGTAACTCGTTTCCAATGACCATTAATCATCATTCTTAAATTAAGAACAGCATCATCAGAAGCAATTGAAGTATCCATACTTACCTCCTTACCAACATAATCGGGAGAAGGCCAATCTGCAATAATCATTCTGCCTTCATGTATTTCTCTTAATTTTTCTCGATGTGTTTGTTTTTGAAATACTTGATCAAAATATCTATCATCCGGATCTTCTAATACATATCTATCAGCTGGTAATGCGTTACCATCTTCATCAACTGGAGTACGTCCGTTGATACTACGCATATTTTCGGGTTTGATATAATCACCAGGATCTCTCACAAATGGTGATTTAGGTCTATACCCGCTCCTAAATCTTATAGACTCAGACCAATCACTATCACGTGTTGGCATCGACCGTGCACGAAACTCTTCTAATTGACTAATATCCCCATCATCATCATCGTCTAAATCTGCACCATCATAATTTACATCATCACGTGTTTCGCCATCTAACAATAAATCAAACTTTTTAATTTGTTCTGGTGTTGCTTCATCAATTAAATCATAACTTGCGCCACGTTCAACTAACATTACCTCTAATGTTTTATATGTTGGTATAGGATATGCAGTACCATTAAGAATAAAAAATACACAAAATGGATTAAATTCATCATCTTCGTCATCGGATATATTATGTGGACCTCTATTAATATATGCATCATGTATATCTCCTAAATCGACGTCTTGATTAACTAGAAATAACCCAGACTCTTTTACTTCTGATATTACTTCTATATCCTCTTCTTCATCATCTTCAAAATATTCCCACTCCTCATCAATAAGATCATCTAACACATCCTCGTCTACAGTAGGATATGACTTTAATAAATCATATCTTGCAACCTCATCTTCTTCGGTTGATACATCTAATACATTTTTCCCATTACGTGTTGCCAAGTTTCCCATTCTAGCCGACGTTCCGGATTTGCTACCTTTAATAGATTCAAATGCTTGTATTTCTTTTGATGCTGGTTTTAATCTATCAACTGAATATAACATATCATCTGGAAATTCATCTTTCATGATACCTAAGAGGAGTTCGTTTAAGTCTGGCTGAACACTCTCTTCTGTTGAAGATGCGGCAGTATATCTGTTATTCGCAATCTTTTCATTAGATTTATTTTTTTCACTTGCCATATTAGTTTACTACCTTAAAGTAAAAGTCATCAAATGTTTGTACATCATATGTCCTTCTACATGTTAACTTTATTTTATAATACCTTTCAGGCATAAATGAATCCATTCTTAAATTAAAGAAATTTCCATCGCCGTCATTACTTATTTTTGTCGTTGAATTACTAAATATTTTTTCATCTTTTATAATAACATCATTTGTTACTGAATCAATAATTTCATATGAACTTGATATTGGAAGAATGTCCTCTGTTATATAAAATGATGACGTTGCATATGACTTATTAGGAAATTCTGGACGAACACCTAATCTAAATCGAGCTTCTTCAGTTGTTCTATATTCCGGTTTAATATTTTTAAAGTAAGGAATATATGTATTAGATGAAATTCCTGTAGTTGATGTTATACTTTGGTCATCCCAACATACTTCTAATTTTGGAACAAATATTGTATGAGACTCTCTACCAAAAAACTTTATAGACCCGCCTAAATCTCCGTTTATTTCATCGGAATAAGGTCTTTTTATAATGAAACCATTGTTAGATATATTAGAATTCACCCATTGCTTCACTACGTCAGTAACATCTATTCTAATATCAGGTGACTGGTTTTGAAATGATTGAGAAGCCTCATATCCTGATCCTGTAATCCATGTTCCTCCTCCTAACTCATTACTTGTTCCTGCTGAAGTATTTTCACTATGAGCATCACTCACATTCCAAGCTATGCCATTCTGTGCAACAGCATCTCCGGATCTATTAAACCAAGATGATCCAACTTTTGTTGTAGGAGTATCACTATCATATCCAGCACCATTATCCCATGATTCAGATATAGGATATACTTTAATTGTATAGGACTGTAATAAATCAGATGCATCTGAAGCATGTAAATTTAAGAATACAGATCCTGATGATACATGGCCTGTATCTAATGTTGGTATTTTACCATCAGCAATTGATTGTCCTAGACTGGTTATTTCAGAACCAAAATCAATTAAAATTCTACTATTATATGTATTGGCATCTATTAAGCCAGTCTTACTATTTACCGACCCAGATGTTATTTTTTCTAGCTCTAATATCTCATCAATACCTGTATTACGTTCTGGGTATTGTTCGTATATTGTAGTATCTCTTTCTGCGTAATATATTCTATTCATAATTTATCCCTATGGCTTAACCACTTTTCCTTTAATATCTGCATTAGGATATTTTATTTCAAATATACTAGGGTCTAATGACGGATATAAAATATTATTTTTTATTGCACTATTAATATCATATTGATTGCCGGAATATCCTTGGCTTGTAGAATGAAGATTTAAAAACTCAAATGTTGGAATACTTTGTACCCCATCCAAACCATCTAAGTCAGAAACAATAGATGATATATTTAATGGGCCATTAATTTGCATTCTGTCATTTGATAATAATGTTTTTAGTCGATCAATGCACTTTAACACAACCTCATTAGAATTAATATTAGGACTAGGAATCACTTCAAAGTTAACACCTAAGTTAATAATAAATGCTGTTTTAATATTAAGTGCATCTGTTAACATTCTATACTGTGATAAATAAGTTCTTAAATTTTCTAATAAAGCTTGGTTGCCATCTGTAAAGTTATTATTTGCATCTTGTGCTAAAATATATAAATTTAATGCATATGGGTTTGATATAGTTTCTGCAGGATATGTCTTATCTGCCGTATTAATCTGCGTATCGCCTATCACATAAGCCTTCCCTACAGTACCAAATCTAGATGGCATAGAGTATACTCTTGAAATATAATCTTCTCTTGTAATTGCTCTATTTTGTGCTGCAAATGCTGCCATTGCATTTTGTCGGATTGAATCTATATCTTGTCTAGACCTAGCTCCTACTGCAGGCTCATTGTTTATAACTGCTACAGATGCTTTAGTTGTAGTTAAATCTACTAATCCTGTTTCGTTTAAATATGTTGCACTATTTACATTTACTATAGAACTAATACCTACATTCTCTTCTAATTTTCCACCATATGAATATCTAATGTCCAATATTGTATTTGATGGAGCAATACCATATGTACTCGTATATAAAAAGTTTGTAGGATCAATATTTGATGTTGTAGTACGTCTTAGATATTCTAATCCATGGCCTACATTTTTAGGATTAGGTATAATTTCTTCATCTGCATCAGAAGACACTCCCGATCCAAATAATAGCTCAACACGATTATCATCACGCAATCTGGATACAAATCTTCTTGCTGTTTTTCGTAATTTTAATATATATGGTACCGTCGATCTATATTGTGATAAGTCTGGGTCATTAAATGGTATATTAGCAACATCTTCAAAAATTGTATCTTGTGCTAAATAATCTGTTTCATACCACTTATTACCAGCACTATCAGTACAACTAATAACATCTATTAAGTTTGTGTCCGGTAAGATAATTTTATCATATGGTTTAGGATCTGAAAAGCTGAATGTTGTTGATTTAATAGTTCCAGAAATAACTTTAACTTGTTTTTTCAATAAATAACGAACAACATTACCTGCGCCATCTATCTCATATACCGATATCTCCGGGCCTTGTGAAAAATCTATAGATTCCTCTGTATGAAATACAATCCCTGTATCTGTTGATACTTCCATTCCGCCGGCAATTGTTAATGCATATGCCATATCAGGTGCAGCCGATGCTCCTGTACCAATTGCTGGTACTAAATGAAATACATCTAATGTACATGTTGCTGGTGCATTTAATCTTGGCTTATAACCAAACAATTGTGACAGCATTAATACATTAGATGACTCTTCTGCTGTCGATAATAAAGATTCCTTAAAAGAATTATCAGTATAATATGATAATACATCTCCTACATAAGAAGACATTTCCATGAACATCATACCAGGTGATGATTCATTAAAATCTTGATATGTATCTGGAAAATAATTCTTTGCAAAGTTTATTAAATTTTGTCTAAACTGAGCGAAATCTTTATTTAAGTATTTTACATCTTTCTTAATTAAGTCTGCCATATCTTTAACCTATCTCTTTAATTCTTTAATAAGACCCTCCCAGGCCTGTGTCAAAAGCTGTATCACGTCCGAATGTTCCAACTTGTTCTAATATATCGCCTTGTTCTACAGAATCAATTTGAAGTGCATTTTCATTTGCCAAAACATTAATAACAACATTTGCGCCAATAGTATCGATTCTAAAATTTAATTTGATTCCTATTGTATGCATATCTTCAGACGACTTTAAATCAACTTTTGTTAATTGCACATATGGTAGCCAATATTGAACATCTTGTTCGATAGTCTCTCGTAATAAACTTCTCATATCATCTGTATTGTTTTCAAATAATATTGATTGTATATTAGTACCAAAATTTGGTTGCATATATCGTTCACCTTTTGCAGTTAAAATAAGATTCTTAAGATTTGATACAACAGCTTCCTGAGTAGAAAAAGATGATTCAAATACACCTTTTCCGGAGTGGTTAGTACTATTATACGCCGATGAAACCGCTTTACCTTTTGCATCTTTATTAAAAGGTAGTAATATGCCTAATGCACTATCACTATCTTCAATTGGCTTATATTGGTATATCGGACGTGCCATTTATTATACTCCCTTTTTCTTGTCTATTGCTTTCATTAGAGCTGAATAATCTTTTGTCATTGCTGATACAGTTGATGCAACTGCCTCATTATTCATATCAATTGACTCTCCGTTGATGCCTTTTGTTGCCAATGGAGTTTCAGATGTTTGCATTCCAAATGCCTCAGCCATATCTGATCTAAAATTTACTGAATTCCATTCTGCCGGTGGCGTTGTTGCCGTTTCATTCAAAATATCATTCAATGCAGTATTTTTTGTATACTGTTTTTTCATAACTGGTTTTGTTTTTATATTAGGAACATCTGCTATCTCTTGAAGATTAATATCACGTTTATTAATATTCACTTCATTTAAGATAGGCTTTAGTTCTTTAACAATAACGTTACGAACTTCTTCCCTAATTACCTTACGTAATAACTTTACGAATCCTTGTGCTTTCATTGTAATTCCCTTTTTAATAAATATGGATTAGACCAACAATTGGTTATATAACACGGCCTGTTCCAGTCGCACTTGTTGCACCTGCACCTGCACCTGCTTGATTAGTTGCGGACCCCGCGGTTGCAACCACCGTAGCTACTAATTGTCCTGGGTCGGTAATCACTAGTCCTGATTTTATATATTTATCAATTGCATCTGTCAAATCATTTGCAATCTTTTCAATTGCGGCATCTTGGTTACCAGTGTTCTTTTTTTGTGCTTCAAATGCATTTTTAATATCTTTAAATAATACTTTTCTTTTTAATCCTGTTCCTGCTGTACTCATAAACGTTCTCCTTTATTCTATTGTTTCATTTTCATTAATGCTGTTTGTATTTTTTGTAAGTCTGGTAATGCTGAACTAGGTCCTGTTGGCCCAGATGGAGTTGCATATGGTTTAGCTCCTTGCGCCTGTTCAATACATACAGTAATAAATGCTTCCATTTGAGTAAAAAACTCATCCATATCTGCTTGCCACTTAGGCGTAGCTATTTTAACATCTTTTTTAGATACCAATAACAATTCATCTTTTCGTGCATCAAATACTAACCTATCAGCTCCAATTATTACTTGAGATGTTTTATAGTCATTTAAAGTTTTTACATCTTTACCAACTTTCTTTTGAGAAAACTTCAGTGTATCAAAGTATTGTGTAGATGTGAAATATATAAAAGAAGCATCTTTTTTAGGATCTTCTATCACATAATATTTATCTAAACTTCCTCCTTCTGTCGATTGTTTGACTCCGCATGTTATAGAAACAAATGGGTCGCCAGGCTTATTACCTTTCCAAAAAGGTTTATTTTGATATTTGTCTAACTTTCCCGGATCATGTGTCGATGAAAATCGTAACAAACTTCCAAATCTGTCTGGATAATTTATATCACCCTGAAATGGCTGAATATATACAATATCCTTTTCTGTGAAACTAAGTTGTTCCGGTCGTTTACCTACACCAGTTTTTACAATTGGATCGGTACCTGTTGCCGGACCAAGTACTGTTGCATCTTGTATAAAAGGTAGAAGTGCATTATTGACATTTCCATGAGTATTAAGTATTTGTGTATAATACCATTGATTTTGACTACGTACTTCTGAAGTGCCTGCAGGAATATTAATACAGAATACTTGTTCTCCATATAATGGTATAGGCATTCTATTAGGGTCAGCAGGAAATGCATATACCTCTTCACCTAGGAATCGTACACGAATAGTACCCGGTGGCATATCATTGCCTTGAAGGTCTTTAGTCTTTTTGAACTGGGTCGGTAACCATGTCTCTATTACCTGGCCTACTTCCGATAGTGGTTGCATTTGGTGCCTCTGTTTGTGGTTTTAACTTTTCAATTTCTGCTTCAGCCTCTTCTAATAAACGTGCTCTTTCATCATCTGTCAGACCATATTCATTACCATCATCATCTTTACCGGATGCAGATACAAGTCGTTGACATACAGCTGCCAATTTAACTAACGCATCATCATTCTTAACAGAAACTTCTAAATAGTCTTTAATCATAGGAACTATAACAGTTGCATCGCCAGTATTCTTAATCATGGGCTCTAAGCTTTTAATTAATGTGTCAATTTGTCTAGCTTTCTTTTTTGAGTTGTGATAGATATCCTTCATCAAATCAGAAAAATTAGTTCCTTTAAATAGTTCGAATTCTGTACTCATATAATAGTTCCTTTATTATAAATATAAAGAACTACTAATTTAGATTAGGATATCTTGTTTGCATTAACAATAAATCCAGATTTAGAATATACTCCATACATCTTAGCATAATCTCTTTTCATAACATTAATAACTTTGGTAATATTTTGAGTCTTGAGACCTGTTCTTTCTCTTATCAATATATATAATGCCTTTTTATTAAAGTTTTCTATATTATCACGCATTCTAAATAATTCTAGAATTGTATCTGCTACAATGATATCTCGTTTATTTGAAAAAATATAATTAAGATTTTCATCATACCACTCACACCACTGATTGGTAAAATCTCTTAAAGATTCTTGATGTTCATTAAGTGTTATTTCACCTTGAATGTTTCTATTTTCATCAACTGCCGTTAAGTCCGATCGTTGTTTTAGCTTAGCATAATTAGCATTATTTTGAATAATAAGATAATTTTTAGCTACAATAGAAAAATAAGAAAATGCCTTTCCTTTACCTTCTTTAAATTTACCTATTTTTTCTGTTAGAAACGCAACTACCTCAGCTTTAATATCTTCGTAAGGAACATCAAAATAACTAAATCTAAATGTATAATATATATTCTCTACTAACTTGTTGAATGGATAGTTAATATATTCACGAAATACTTTATTTCTTTTTGCGAACGAAGGTTCAAAGTTATATGCAATAATTGCCTTATCTGTTATATAAGTAAAATATTGTTTTTTACTAGGCTTACGACCTCTCCTTTTCTTAGGACCATTTTCTTCAAGGTCCTTCATCTCTGCTTCATGCCAGATATAAAATTTATCTACTGCCGATAATTCTTCTTTTTCTTCCATTAAAATCCTTTATTCAATTCGTCGTATATATCACGTAATTCTTTAAAAGCAAATCCGGTTTCATCATCTGCTTCAAATGATCCTACTCTATCAATTTGTTTCAATCGAGAGTTTGATTGTCCTACTCGAGTCTTTAAACTTTGGAAAAAGGTATAATACTCGGTATTGGATTTTTCTAACTCCTCAATATATTCAGATTGAGATTCTTGTTTACGTAATTGGTTGATATTAACACCTACTGATATTGCTAATAAAACTGATAATATTATAATTGTTGTCATATTATTTTTCTCCAAATAAATCTTTAAACATTTCTTTTGCATTTACATTATCTGTTGTATTTGATAATGATCTTTTTGCAAATTGTTTTTTAACTGGTGCAGATTGTGCTGGCTTATTCTTATAC
>TARA_R110002050_G_scaffold294841_2_pt1 | contig 17870 bp, 21 predicted proteins | sample TARA_R110002050 | Tara Oceans TARA_R110002050 (sample SAMEA4396988) | marine metagenome | biome: Polar Biome; feature: [DCM] deep chlorophyll maximum layer (ENVO:01000326); material: water (ENVO:00002006), including particulate matter (ENVO:01000060) such as... | depth 25 m
TTTGTATTCTGAGCACATAAAGACTTAATTAACATAATATTTTATTTAATTTTTATGGCATTATTTAGATAAAATTATATATAAAAGGTGAAATTTTCGTTGACGGAGCCTATATGTTATGTAATAAGAATCTTATTATCTATGCCCCTGTGGTGGAATCGGTAGACGCGGCAGACTCAAAATCTGTTGTCCTTTGGGACGTGGGAGTTCGAGTCTCCCTGGGGGCACCACCTTTCAATTATGACCAAACACAATCAATCAACATCAAGCTGAATAGTGCAAACAGATACAGAATGGAAAACCCAAATGTTTTGCGTCCGTATTTCTGAAGATCTTGTTTCATTTTCACAGCAAAGTAAAGAAAGCCCGCACCAAGAATCAACGACAGAATTAAGTAACCAATTCCGGCATATCCCATAAAATAAGGGACAAGCGAAGACGCAATCGTTAAAAAAATATAAAAAATAATCGACCTAACGGTGGCAGCATCGCCTTTTACATTCGGCAACATTGGGAATTTTGCTTGCTTATAATCTTCTTTCCGCAAAATAGCCAGCGCCCAAAAATGTGGGGGGGTCCATAAAAAAATAATTAAAAACATTATAACTGGATACCAGGAAAATTGGGGGGACACCGCCGCCCATCCTATGACCGGGGGCAAAGCACCTGACGCACCACCAATCACAATATTTTGTGGTGTTCGTGGCTTCAGCCAAATAGTATAGATAACAATATAAAAGAAAATGGATAAAAACAGCCAAAAGGCCGCCCACCAATTGGTTGCCGTTCCTAAAAACAATACCCCAACAGCAGATAAGATCACCCCCAATGCCAAAGCATTATGTTCAGATATACGACCGCATGGAATGGGGCGCCCCTGGGTGCGCTTCATTAATTTATCTGTATGGCGTTCATACCACATGTTCAAAGAACCTGCCCCGCCAGCCCCGATGGCAATGGAAAGAATGGCAGCAAAAAGTTCAATGAAATGAATCGTTCCTGGCGCAATAACGGCCGCAATAAAAGAAGTAAAAATGGCAAGGGACATAACACTTGGCTTTAATATTGTCCAAAAATCCTTAAAAGAAGATTCCCTGTTTAATTCTGGAATAATAAACACAAAAACCCCTATTTAATTTTTGGAAGTTTATCAAAACAATGATACGGCGGCGGCGATGATACAGTCCATTCCAACGTTGTGGCGCCAACCCCCCAAGGATTATCAGGACATTTCTTACCATGACGGAAAGTTGCATAAACAACGTAAAGAAAAAACAACGTTCCAAACCCTGTCAAAAACCCGCCAATTGATACAACAAAGTTCCACCCTGAAAATGCCTCTGGGTAATCGGGAATACGCCTTGGCATGCCAGCCAGACCTAAGAAATGCATGGGAAAGAAAAGGAAGTTCACCCCAACAAATGTCATCCAAAAATGTATTTTACCTAAGACTTCTGGATACTGACGTCCAGACATTTTTCCAATCCAATAATAAAAACCGGCAAAAATACCAAAGACGGCCCCCATTGATAAAACATAGTGAAAGTGCGCAACCACATAATAAGTATCATGCATCAAAACATCCAGCCCTCCATTGGCCAAGATAATGCCTGTCAACCCGCCCATCATGAAAACAATCAAAAATCCTACGGCAAAAAGCATGGGTGTCGGAAACTTAAGGGACCCCCCCCACATGGTCGCAATCCAACTAAAGACTTTGATGCCCGTTGGCACAGCAATCACCATTGTTGCCGCTGTAAAATAAGCATTGGTATCAACATCCAGCCCAACTGTGAACATGTGATGCGCCCAAACCAAAAGACCCACAACCCCAATGGCCACCATTGCATAAACCATGGCAAGATACCCAAAAATGGGTTTTCTGGAAAAGGTAGAAATGATATGGCTGATAATACCAAAGGCCGGTAAAATCATAATATAAACCTCAGGATGTCCAAAGAACCAGAATAAATGCTGCCACAAAACAGGGTCGCCTCCACCTGCAGGATCAAAGAAATGGGTACCAAATCCGCGATCAGTAATTAACATCGTAATCCCCCCCGCCAAGACAGGAACTGTTAAAAGCAACAAGAAAGATGTGACCAGCATAGCCCAGGCAAACAAAGGCATTTTATGAAATTTCATCCCAGGCGCGCGCATATTAAAAATTGTAACGATAAAATTAATCGCCCCTAGAATAGACGAAGCCCCCGCAATGTGTAAACCAAACAGCATAAAATCAACAGCAATCCCTTGATGGCCGTATTCACGCCCACTCAAGGGTGGGTACATTGTCCATCCTGTTCCTGGTCCCGTCCCCGAAAAAACGGCCAAAACTAACATAATTGTTGCTGGAACCAACAGCCAAAAGCTGATGTTGTTTAAACGAGGAAAAGCCATGTCCGGCGCCCCAATCATTAAAGGGACAAACCAGTTTCCAAAACCGCCAATCAAGGCAGGCATCACCATAAAGAAAACCATTACCAAGCCATGCATTGTAACAATGACATTGTATAATTGGTGATCATTTCCCAAAAAAGCATTCCCTGGGGTAATGAGTTTCATTCGAATCAGCATAGATAACAATCCGCCGATAACCCCCGCTGTACCAGCAAACCACAGATAAAGTGTCCCAATATCTTTATGATTTGTTGATAACAACCAACGACGCCAACCCTTTGGTGTATGCGATGCCATTATTTTATCCCCACTTTTCTTGTGATTTTTTTACCCATTGATCAAAGGCATTTTGTGAAACAACTTTAACAGCAATCGGCATAAACCCATGCTGCGGCCCACAAAGTTCTGAACATTGACCATGAAACATACCTTCTTTTTCTGCCCGGAACCAAGTTTCATTCATGCGCCCTGGTACCACATCTTTTTTCACACCAAATGAAGGAACAGCCCAACTGTGAATGACATCTTCCGATGTTCCAATAATGCGAATATTTTTATTAACAGGCACAACGACAGGATTATCAACGGATAATAATCTTGGCTGACCTGGTTGCAATTGCTCATCTGGAATTATATAGCTATCGAATCCAAAATCCCCATGATCTGGGTATTCATAACTCCAGTACCATTGATGGCCAACAACCTTGACCGTCATATCGACAGACGGAACCCTGTCCATAAAATAAATTAATTTAAAAGTTGGGATGGCAAGGACAAGTAAAATTAAAATAGGAACGGTTGTCCAAATAATTTCCAAAGTTGTGTTGTGGGAGAATGTTGCTGGCTTTGGGTTTTTAGATTCCCTGAATCGCCACACAGAATATAAAATCAATCCAATGACGCCCCCGCCTATGCAAAGAATAAGCAGCATCACCATATCGTGCACTTCTGTTATTTGACGCATAACAGGGGTAACGGCACCCTGAAAGCCCGTCTGCCATTTTTGGGGCTGCCCATCAGCTGCCAAACATGTTTGGGATATAAATAAGAAAATTGATTGTAAAAGTAATTTTATTTTCATGATCTTTGTTATCATAGAAGTCTTTAAAAAATTATGCAAGACCCTCCAGGTACCAATAAATAAAAAAACCGGGGTATACAACCCCGGCTTTAAGAAACGATAACCAGCAATGACTATGCGTTGCTTGATTCGTCGTTTGAACAAACACAGTGTCCAGCAACACTTGATGCTGTAACAGCCATTGACTGTCCAACGCGGTTACATTGTGTGCGGCATTCTTGCATCATGCTATTGCTGCCACTATTTGATGATTCACATGCTGTTAATCCGGATACCAAAAGTACGCCAGCTAAAATTGCAACTAATTTATTCATTATATTATTCCTCCTAAGGGTCTGTTAAATCTATATAGTCCAAATATCACACGGGTTTTCGATTCTCGTCAACTGCTATGGGGCAAATTTAACCTTAAGATGTATTTTTGCAACACAGCCTTCCCTGTTCTTTTAAGACTCGTTAATACTATAAAAGATATTTTAATGATTACAACCACCTTTTTTATTTTTTATTCAACGCGATTGCCATGTTATAGTAAAGTGATGACTATGAATGGCACTAAACGTATTATAGGCCTTGATCCTGGACTTAGAAATACCGGGTGGGGCGTGATTGATGTAACCGGAAACCGATTGCAATATGTTGCGCATGGCACAGCCACATCTGACAGCAAAACAGATCTGGCAACAAGATTAATCGATATCTATAACAAACTTATAGAAGTCATTGATGAATACCAACCTGACGAAGCCGGCATTGAAGAAGTTTTCGTCAACAAAAACCCTGGGTCAACTTTGAAACTGGGCATGGCCCGTGGGGTGGTTCTTTTAGCACCCAAAACACGGGGCCTTATCATTGGGGAATATTCAGCGAATAAAGTCAAAAAATCTGTTGTTGGGGCCGGCCACGCAGGAAAAGACCAAGTGGAAATGATGGTAAAGACATTGCTTCCTGGCTGTCAAAACGCTACAAAAGATGCAGCAGATGCTTTGGCTGTGGCCATATGTCATTCGCATCACAGCACGATTCAAAAAATATGGGCAAAATTATGATCGCAAAATTAACTGGACTTGTTGATACTGTAAACGAAACAACCTTAATACTGGACGTTAATGGGGTTGGATATTTATTAAGTTGTGGCCGACAAACACTTTCAAATTTACCACCCAAAGGGGGGGAAACTGTTTTATACGTGGAAACATTAATGAAGGCCGAACAATTAACTTTGTACGGGTTTGGGTCAAACCAAGAAAAAGGATGCTTCAACACCTTAATGACCGTACAAGGCGTTGGGGGTCGTATGGCCTTGGCTGTTTTATCCGCCTTAACCCCTGACAGATTATTTCAAGCCATCAGTACGCAAGAACCAACTCTATTAACGCAAGCCGATGGTGTCGGGCCAAAACTTGCCAATCGTATTGTACGTGAATTAAAAGATAAAGCTGGAGGGTTATTAAGTTCTGACAACCTTACGACATCCATTGAACATACCGCGCATCAAACCAATGCTGCCCACAGTTCCGAAGCGGTGTCTGCTTTGTTAAACCTAGGCTATCGCCGTGCAGAAGCCATCGAAGCCGTTGCAAAAGCCCAGATGGACGCTGGCGAAGGGGCCACACTTAATACCATTATTCCCCTTGCCCTGAAAAAACTTGCGCAAGGAGGTGTTAAGTGAATCGTATTGTATCCCCTGAGCCCCAAGAAAATGATATCAATCAAGTTGATAGGGCGTTACGCCCTGAAAAGTTAGAGGATTTCACAGGCCAGCCCCATGCCTGTCGCAACTTAAAAACATTTATTCAAGCTGCCCAACAAAGGAAAGAGGCCTTGGATCATGTTCTTTTATTTGGCCCTCCAGGCCTTGGAAAGACAACCCTTTCCCATATTATTGCAAAAGAAATGGGGGTTGGATTTCGGGCAACCTCTGGCCCTGTTATCACAAAAGCGGGTGATTTGGCGGCCTTGTTAACAAACCTGCAACCCAACGACGTTTTGTTTATTGATGAAATTCATCGCCTTTCCCCGGCGGTTGAAGAAATTTTATACCCCGCCATGGAAGATTTTAAACTGGATTTAATCATTGGTGAAGGCCCTGCAGCCCGATCTGTTCAAATTGATCTGCCCCCCTTTACATTGGTTGGGGCCACTACACGCTCTGGCTTAATTACCCGTCCTTTGCGTGAACGCTTTGGTATTCTTCTTGCCATGAAATTTTATAAAGTAGAAGACTTGGAAAAAATCATCCACCGCGCAGCCGATAAATTAGGTATTCAAATAGATGACGCGGGCGCCCATGAAATTAGCCGACGATCCCGGGGAACCCCCCGAATTGCCAAACGTTTGCTAAGACGTGTTCGTGATATCGCCAGTGTGGCAAAGCAGCCTGAAATCAATAAAGAGGTTGCTGATGCGGCCCTGGGACAACTTGAAGTTGATAATTCAGGCCTAGACCCCATGGACAGAAATTATTTAACAGCCATTGCTGAAAATTATGATGGCGGCCCCGTTGGCGTTGAAACAATGGCGGCAGTCTTGTCTGAAGAACGGGATGTGATTGAAGAAGTTATTGAACCCTATTTAATCCAACAAGGGTTTATTCAACGTACCCCAAGGGGGCGTATTTTCACAAAGAAAGCGTACACTTATTTAGGGTTCAAGCCCCCAGCAGAAATTGACTCAACCAACTTGACCAGAGAAGAATCAAATGAATAGCATTCCAAGCTCTGGCATCATAGAAAACGGGATTCATTATTTCCCAATTCGGGTGTATTACGAAGCAACCGACGCTGTTGGTGTCACCTATTACGGTGAATATTTACGGTTCGCAGAACGCGCCCGCACGGAATATTTACGCCTTGCCGGTGTTTGTCAGACTCAACTGAAACAAGATGAAAACTGTCTGTTCGTGGTGCGTCGTGTTAATATCGACTATACAAAATCATCGGGTCTTGATGACGTTTTAATGGTGGAAACAACATTGAAAAGAATTGAAGGTGTCCGCCTTTTTATGAATCAAATTCTTAAGCGCGAAGGGACAGAAATTGTGTCCATGACAGTCGAAGTTGCCTGCATTAAAGCTGACACCCTTCGTCCTTGCCGTGTCCCAAAGAGTGTTATCAGCCAATTACAAACTAAGCCCTAATTCTTCCCATTTGCCTGGTGACTTGAACATCGAAACTTGTTACTCTATCAATCGAATTAAAGGGGTTACACATGAAAAAAGGTATTATAATTACAATTCTGGCTTGTCTGATCGGTTTTCTTGTTTATAAATTTCAATATAACCCCAACCCTATAATTCCCAGAGCTGAATTGTCAGACGATGCCGATTACTGGAATGTCCGCATCAGCCCAGATGGTACCCAGATTGCGTATTTATCAAAGGCGGCGGGATCCAAAAATATATTCCTTCGTGGGACAAAAGGAAACGAAAAACCCGAACAACTGACCAGTGAAACAGGCCGTGGCATCCTAGGAATAAGCTGGACCTATAAACCCAACTATCTTGTCTATATTAAAGATAATGGCGGCGATGAAAATCACCAATTATTTAATTTAAACATTAAAACAAAAGAAACCAAAGCCCTGACACCCGGGGGGAAAGTTAAATCAGGGCTTGTTGCTGCCAGCCACCTTCATCCGAATGAATTTATTATTGCCATAAACGACAGGGATGAACGTCACTTTGATCTTTATAAGATGGATGTTGTAACCGGTAAAAAAGATCTTGTTTTCCTGAACAGGGGGGGCTTTGCTGGATTCCATTTTGATCGTAATTTAAAATTAAAGCTTGTAAATAAATTCAATGAAACTGGTGGTAAAGATTACTTTATTCATGAAGGGGGTGGGTTTTTATCCCCTTACATAACAATCCCGCATGAAGATGAGGAAACCACGTATCCTGTAAAATTTAATGCGTCAGGGGCGTATTTATATTGGGCGTCGACCTCTGGCCTTATTGAAAAAGAACGCGACAAGGCAGCCTTGATAAAAAAACCATTTAACCGCCCTGGCCCTACAGAAGTTTTGGCCGAATCATCTAAAGCAGACATCCAAGGGGCGGTCTTTAGCATTAAGGGGAACAAACCCCTTTTCACGACCGAAAATTATCTAAAACCTAAATACATTTTCTTTGATAACGACATAAAAAAAGACATTGAATTTTTGCAATCCCAACAGAACGGTTTGCCTGTTATTATCAGTTCTAATTTGGATGAAGACAAAATGATTGTTGTCTATGAATTTTCTGATCAAATATCAAGTTATTATTTATACGATAAAAATAAAAAGCAGTTAACAGAATTATTCAACCCGCAAGCAAAGTTGGCAAAATATGAATTTTCTGAAATGCATCCTGTGGAAATTCAATCCCGGGACGGGTTAACTTTGGTTAGTTACCTGACTCTACCTTCTGGTATTCAGTACAAGAATGGCAAAATAAACAAACCTGTTCCTATGATTCTATTGGTTCACGGCGGGCCTACTGCCCGGGATGACTGGGGTTTTTCTAAAGGTGTCCAACGCCTGGCCAATCGGGGATATGCCGTTCTTCAAGTCAATTACCGTGGGTCAGATGGATTTGGGAAAAGATTTGTTCATGCTGGCGACAAACAACATTGGGACAAAGTGGCCGAAGATATACAAGATGCCGCCAACTGGGCCATTGATCAAAAAATTGCGGACCCAAAAAAATTGGTATTATGGGCGGCAGCTATGGGGGATATCAAACCTTAGTTGGCCTGACAAAATATCCTGAATTTTATACTTGTGGCGTTGATATTGTTGGGATGTCAAATTTGCTAACAACCTTACAAAGCATGCCAGAATATTGGAAGATCGCTGAGGCAAAAAATCGCCTTCAATACGGGGATCGAACAACAAAAATTGGGCGCAAAGAACTGCTTCGCATGTCCCCCATCAGTTATGTTGATCGCCTTCAAAAACCATTATTAATTGGGCATGGTAAAAATGATCCTCGGGTTAAAAAGGCAGAATCCGACCAAATAGTTAAAGCCATGCGGAAAAAAGGAATCCCAGTTACTTACATCATGTTTCCTGATGAAGGGCATGGTTTTTCAATGCCCAAAAATCGAATGGCTTTTAATGCTGTTGAAGAAAAATTCTTGGCAACTTATTTAGGGGGGCGTTTTGAACCTATTGACAATGATTTGGATGAATCCAGTATGAAAATTTTGGCGAATGATTTAAATGATAAGGCCATAGAAACCCGCTTTGAAAAACCCGTTAAATTTATTGATCATGAATAAGGTAACAAATATTATTAAAACAATTCCCTTGCAAAAACTTCGGGACTTACGTGATCAGATCACCCATCGTTATAAAAGCAAACAGGCAAAAGGCATCCAATCTGCTGACGAAGCCCTTGCTTATTTAGCCTTTCGCAGCCCTGCAACGTCAGCCGTCCAAAAACGAATTTTTACTGAATGCCCAAAAGATAATTTTCACCCAGAAAGCATGGTGGATTTAGGGGCTGGTATGGGGTTAAGCCAGGCTATTGCGGCAGGTCTATTTCCGTCCCTCATAACGTACACAGGAATTGAAGAAAATTCATACATGATTGAAATGGGTCGGAAATTAAGTGATGAAATCGATTGGATTCAACAAAATTATTTAGCTGCTGATATTCCAAAAGCCGATATTATTTTGGGCTCTTACACATTTTCTGAACTTTCAAAAACAAAGTTACTGCCTGCCTTAGAAAAGGCCTGGACCGCAACGCAGCAATGCTTAATCTTGATTGAACCCGGCACCCCTGAAGGATTTAAAACTATCTTAAAATGTCGCGAATACCTTGTTCAAAACTCAGGTCATATTTATGCCCCCTGCGGCCACAATGGGAACTGTCCGATCAATCCAGAAAATGATTGGTGTCATTTTTCACAGCGCCTTGAACGGACAAAACTGCATCGTGATATGAAAGAAGGATCTTTGCCTTACGAAGATGAAAAGTATTGTTATTTAATTGCGACAAAGGAAAACTGGTCCCCGACCTATAAAAGGATTTTAAAACCGGCCACCACACGCAAAGGTCATATCAAACTTGATTTGTGTACCCCTGATAAAGTTGAATCCCCAACATTCACAAAATCAAAAAATTCAAACTTTAAAGAAATCAAAAAGCTATCTTGGGGCGATCGATTGATTATCCCAAAAGAATAAAGCAAAATACCCAATTTGTTTAAACCCTAAACTTTCATAAAGCCTTTGTGCCGGAATATTATCTTGGTCAGTAAATAAAATAAGCGTTCTTATATCATGGCTGTTATAAGCATCCGAAATCATTGTTTCCAGTAATTTTTTCGCCTGTCCCTGACGACGATTGTTTGGCTTTGTATACATGCCCCCAATCTGGGCGATTCCACCGACACACGCATTGAAACAACCCACTGTTGTATCGCCCAATCCCCACCAATGTTTTCTTTTTGCCCTGGCATCAAACTGTTGACGATGTTGATCTATTGTTCCATGGGCTGGCAGATTGGTTTCTTTACGATAACCTTGGTCCAGTTGATGCCAATTATCAAAATCTTTTTCATTTAAAAACCGAACTTCCTCATGCTTGGTACCCGTTTCTTTTGACAAATTTAAAACATACAATTTTTCCTTCGACAGATTCTTAGGGCTAACTTCGGGATTTATCTTTTTAATATATTTCCAAAATAAATCACCATCTATCCATCCGCCGACAAATCCCGTTATAGAAATTTCTTCCTCTATACAAGCTTTGTATATTACGTCACTGTAATCTTTTTTATGATCAGACTGAATTAATAAATTACCTGATTTTGTCAAACAAAAAACGGCGCAAATCTGGTCGGCATCAACAAGAATTTTAAAATTCCCCGAAAACAGTTCTTGCTGTAATTTAGGTCCGCATCGTTGGTAATTATCTAATAAAAATAAGGATGTTTCTTTATACTGATATAAGAAGTCTAATATTTTATCTTCAGCAAAAGAACCCCATGATTTTATTTCTATTTTTCCCATACTTATACCTTCCTGATATTTTTAAATGATAGTTTCTTAGTAAGTTTATTATAGGAAAAAACAAAAATACTACCATTTTTAATCGGTAGTCTTTTGTGAACACCTGCCTGGCCAAGCAAACTTCCAATAACACCGCCATGCGTTACCAACCATAGATTTTCCGTTTTGAAATTTAGGTTTTCGTGAAGGAAATTCATCACCCTTTTTAATTGGCTTTCCTTTGTTTCTCTGCCATGTTTTTCCTGATCACGTTCTTTTAATCGGTCATCCAAAGTAACTTGAGACTGTGTTGTCTCTGCAATAACCTTAGCTGTTTCTACGGCCCGTTTTTGAGGAGATGTGTATAAATTTTGGTTCTTAATTGATAATTCTTTGGCAATATCTTGAATATTTTTCCGCCCCTTTTCATTTAATGGAAGGTCTAAGTCCCCATAAATAAATTTATCTTTTCTATTTTTATTAGTCTCTCCATGGCGTATAACATAGATATCCACCGTCATAAAATCATACGCTTTATATCCAAAAATAAATCCTAAAATTGTTAGAATAATCATTGTGGAATATTTCATTTATCCCCCTAAAACCAACTTAATAAAAGGGATGGTGATTTTACGTTTTTCGGCAATAGATCGATTGTTCAAAGTTTTAATAAAATGAAAGACATATTTGAAATCCCGGTTTAAATGGGTGGTCAAATAATTAATTTCATTATCCAAAACAGTGACCTGCAGGTCAGAAAAAAGTTTCATGATGAACAGGCGCATTAAATCCTCATCTGGACTTTTCATTTGAAGAGACACCAAACGGCTTAAACGTGATTTTAAATCTTTTAAAGAAAGCGTTAGATTTGCCAACGGTGTATCAGATGTCACAATTAAATTTCCCTTTTTCTGATACAGGTAATTATATAAATGGAACAAAGATTCACTGGATTTTGGGGTTAGTTTTTGAATATCTTCCACAACAATGTGCAACGGCGTTTGGGCAACATCAATCCTTGGAAGATCCTCTGCCTTGATAAAAACAGCCTGGCTTTCATAGGCCCAAACATGCGCCAAATGCGTTTTTCCACAGGTCGCAGGACCGTATAAAAACACGCCCATATCAACCCATTTCGGCCAGGATGAAATATAATCAAAGGCTTCATTATTTGATTTTGAAACCATGAAATCTTCGGGGTTATATCTGGTCTGCAAAGAAATATCAAATATAAGTTGGGAAGGGGACATAAGGCTTAAACCTATTAATCATTGTAAAAGGGGCTGGCCAAGTATGCCTTAACACCATGACGCACCAAAACCCCAATCATGGCGGCCAATGGGACAGCGATTAAAACACCTACAAACCCAAGCAATACCCCCCCTGCCAAAATGGCAAAGATAATCCATAAAGGGTGCAAGCCAACTTTCCCACCAATTATTTTGGGGGTTAGGAAAGTACCTTCAAAAACTTGAACTGATATAAAAATAGCCGCAACCAAGGCAATATTCTTCCAGTCATTAAACTGATATAACGCGGCAATCATACTGATAACAAAGCCTGTTATCGCCCCAACATAAGGAATAAACGATAAAATGCCAGTAATAATTCCGATTAACAAACCAAATTCCAACCCTGCAAACCAAAGGCCCGTGGCATATAAAACACCCAACAATAAACAAACTGTGGCCTGCCCACGCAAGTAACCAGATATTGTTCTATCCATTTCTGAAAGACATTCTTTTATAAGTTGTGCCTTTGTTTTTGGCAGCCAAGAATAAATTTTTTCGCGCATCCCATCCCAATCCTTTAACAAGAAAAACAAAACAACTGGCGTTATTAATAACAAAGTCATCACATTAATTAAAGCAAATGTATTGGATATTACATTGGTCAACAAAACCTTTATCCATTTCCCAATGCCTAAAATTTCAGGCGCAACACTTGCCTTAATTTCAGCCAATTCCATTTGCGGGATTAAGGTATCAAACTTTTTAACAACTGTTATTAATGAATCATACGATCCAGAAATATAATCAGGAATAACTGCAATTAATTTCATTACTTGTTGATACAGAAGGGGCGATAAAAACAGCAAGCTTAAGCTTAATAAAGCAAAGAAAGGAATAACAACCAAAAAGGCGCTTGTGCCTTCTGAAATGCCATATTTCCTTATTTTCCCAACAAGGGGGGAAAGTATATAGGCCAAGACGCCCCCCATAACAAATGGTAAAATTATCTCTCCAAAAACATGGATAAACAGCCCAACACAAAAGAACCAAGCAATTATAAAAAGTAAGACAAACTTTTGATTCTTGTATTTATTATCAGTGTTTATTTTTTTTGAAGCAGAAGGTTTAACCATTTTCTCATGTATCCTATCCATGACACAGTTGTTGTGAATGCCACTAAGTAAATTAATACGCCATAAACCATGTTCGGCATTTGTACATTAAACGCCAAATCAATAAGAAGCAGTGTAACATATGACATTTGGAAAGTTGTATTAAATTTACTTATTAAGGATGGTTTTACATCCTGATCTTGCAGGTGCTTTCGGGTAAAAACATAAGCCATAAGCATAAAAAGATCTCTGGAAACAACCAAAGTGACAAGCCACATAGGAATAACGCCAGAAAATCCAAGGGTTATCATGACAGTGACAAGCAAGACCTTGTCAGCCAACGGGTCCAGAATACTTCCCAACTTTGATTTTATGCTGAATTTTCTGGCCAGATACCCGTCAATTGCGTCCGAAATACTTGCAACCAAGAAAAGCCAAAAAGCAAATACATATAATTTACTAACGATAAACCATATAATAAATGGCACCAAAATTAATCGGGAAATACTTATAAAATTAGGAATTGTCATAATCATTTTGCATCATTTTTTCAATTAAAATACCTGTATCCGTGAAGGAAACTTTATACATTTTACGTTCCAATTGTTTTTGAAGAATTTTAAATTTCCCTTCATAAACCAAACTGTAAGTAATCTTTTTACTATCTGCCTCTGTAATCGAAAGGGTTTTAATATTTTTTATTGAGTATAAATCATTTTTGGCCGCATTAACACACTCTATATTATTGCACGAAACCTGAATCAATACCCTGCGTTCAAGACTTTTATTATCAATTGTTTTATGCTTTTCTTTTTCTTGAAATTCTTCAATCAATTGATTGATTTTCCCCTGAACTTGGTCATTATCTTCCGGCATCCAGAATGGGTCTGTTCTTTGCATGCTGGGCTTGGAATGCTGATCATCTAATGTATAACTTTCCACTGCAAACAAGTGATCATTTTCAGGGGCATTTTTTAACCACATAATAACCAAGCTATCTGCCCCATATTTATGCAGAAATTCTTTTAAGCCCTCTCCTGAATTTTCATCAATAAAAGACTTTATTTTAAACTGGTCTTCAATATCAAATAACGGAACGATATAAGTATCTTTGTATTCTGACAGAACTGTTTTCCAGTTTTCATGCCATAAACCACTGCCTGTCAGTGTTTCTTCTTTATTTGTATAAGCGGGGATGATCAAAATTTTCTTTTGTTCATACGCCAAAGGTTGAATGTTTTGCTGGTTCAAAAAGGCATTAACTTGGTCTTTTAAAACGCTGAATTGATAAGTTGCCAGATAACGTGTGCCTGTTAATTTTTCACCTTCAACCGAATATGTTTTTATAAATGATTCTATTTGATCTTCATCAATCGTGGGAATTTTGTCTTGGTCTTGCTTTAACACGATAGATTTCAAAAGTTTATCAACCGCTGAAATTTGTGCTTTTTTAAGGGCTTGTGCCCGCGCTTCGACAGCTGTTTCAGCCGTAACGTCAACTTTAATTCCTTGAATGGTATAGGTTGCCGCCATCCCTTTTAAGGGGGGGAATATGGCAAGGAAAACCATTACCAATACAAGTAATAAGCCATTCCTTGCTATATATTTCATAGAATTACCCTACGATTTCGTCTGCTTTAAAAAAGAAACCAATTTCAATTTCTGCATTTTCAAGGGAATCTGAACCGTGAACCGAGTTTGCCTCAATAGATTCTGCAAATTCTTTACGGATTGTCCCAGCATCAGCATCAGATGGGTTTGTGGCACCCATAATTTCACGGTTGCGGACAACAGCATTTTCCCCTTCAAGAACCTGTACAACAACTGGACCCGACGTCATAAAGGAAACTAAGTCATTGTAAAAAGGACGTTCTTTGTGAACAGCATAAAACTCTTGTGCCTGAGCTTCTGTCATGTGAATACGTTTTTGCGCAACAACACGTAAACCGCCTTCTTCCAGGCAGTTAATAACTTTACCTGTAATATTACGACGTGTGGCATCTGGCTTGATAATAGAAAATGTTCTTTCCATGGCAATTTTTCTCCTAAAAATAAAATTAAATTATGTAAAAGTTTTAACGTACTCTGCCGATTAATTCAATTGCTTTTCTTCCCAGGCCCCTTTATCTGTTTGCTGAAAATATCTTAAAGAAATTGCTTCCATCCCTTTAAAGATTTTCCATTGTTGTCGTGCTTTGGTAAGTTCTGATTCATCCAGCCCATTAAAAAAATAGATATATTTCGAAAAATCTTGCCTGATTTCAGGAATTTTATTATGGGTTGTCACAAGCAAATTTGCCTGATTTGGGTTTTCAAGTGTATCTGTCAACCAAACTGGATTGTCTGCCGCGCCGCCTTCTGCTGACGTCGCATGGGGAACGAAACCATCTGGTCGAAACGTCCATAAAGAATCATTCAAACCTTGAATAAAATCAGTATCTGTTAAGACCACTGCCCGCAAACCTGCATCTAAGGCCTTTTCCAAAAGTTTGGGCAAAGCCTTTTCCACACTTGTTTTTTGTAAATGATAGAAACTGACTTCCATCTTATTTTTCATAATATTTATGAATAAAGTGATCCAATAAACGCACCCCAAATCCGGTCGGCAATGTTCCAGAATAAGGATTTGGTTCGTCCGTCCAAGCCGTTCCTGCGATATCCAAATGTGCCCAAGGTACATTATTTGTGAATCGTTTCAGGAAATGAGCAGCTGTAATGCTACCTGCGCCATTGGCACCTGTATTTTTCACGTCAGCAATCTTGGAATCAATATCTTTGTCATACCTGTCATCCATTGGCATTTGCCATACATGTTCCCCTGTTTCTTGTCCTGATTGGAATAATTTATGAACCAAGCTTTCATCATTTGAAAACATGCCGGCATATTTATTCCCCAAAGCAACAACCATGGATCCCGTCAATGTTGCCAAATCAATCATGAATTTGGGGGAGAATTTTGATTGGGTATACCACAAAGCATCTGCCAAGACGACGCGCCCTTCGGCATCTGTATTCAAAACTTCGATCGTTTGACCAGAAAGGGTTTTAATAATATCGCCTGGGCGATAGGCTGCCGCATCAGGCATATTTTCAACCAATCCAACAACACCAACAACATTAACTTTTGCTTTACGGCCAGCCAAAGATTTCATCAATCCGGCAACAGCCGCAGCCCCACCCATGTCATACTTCATTTCATCCATTTTTGGTGGTGGTTTCAAAGAAATCCCCCCTGTATCAAAGGTCACGCCCTTTCCTACAAAAGCCAACGGAGCCTCATGATCTGCCCCTCCATTCCATTGCATCACAACCAATTGGGATTCACATTCACTGCCTTTTCCAACGGCCAAGATGGCATTCATGCCCAATTTTTCCATATCTTTTTCATTGATAATATCAACTTTTACGCCCAAACTTGATAATTCAGCCAATTCTTTTGCCATTCTTTTTGGATGCAATACATTTGGGGGTTCGCACATTAAATTACGCGCAAAAAAGACGCCTTCAACTATGGATGAATAGCGATGAAAGAATTCATCTGCCGCCTGGGGTTGATCAACAACAACCATAAATTCATTAATCTTTTTCTTTTGGGCTTCTTTTAATTGTGTTTTGTATTTATTAAAACGATAAGAACGAAGCAACGCCCCGACAGAAAAATGGACAGCCAGTTCATGATTCTTCATATTATCCAGATTAATATTATTAAACAAAACTGTTATAGAAGACTCTGGGCCATATGAAATTTTGGTTGCAAGTTTTGTTCCTATTTCAGAAATAGATTTTTCAGTTGCATCTTCTTTCTTGCCCAAACCAATAAGAATAATGCGTGATAAATTTAAACCTGTTGGGGCATATATATCCAAAAGATCGCCGCTTTTTCCTGTAAAAGAACTGTGTTCAACAGCACGACTGATGGCACCGCCTGTTTTTTCATTTATTTGATTGGCTGGTGCAGTAAAATCATTTCCTTCAAAAATTGGAACAACAATGGCTCCCTCTGTTGGAAAATAATTGGCGTTAAATGTAACTTGCATATCAATCCCCTTCGTTATTTCACAAATCTTATATAGATAAACACTTAATGATAGCACTAGGCATCAGCAACGACGCCTACAACCTCTGTAAGTTACGAGTAAAATAGCGACCTGCCAGCGTTAAGTGTTCATCTATAATAGGTTATTTATACCATTTTGTAAGGGCGATTGAAAATGAAATATTAAAGCATTCATTAAGGGAAATTGAATTTGATGTTCGTTGACAGGGCTGCCTGTTGTTATATAGACTATGTGTTAAACAAGTACAGGAGTATACAATGATAAAATATAAATACCTTTTAGGCCTTTTGATTCTTAGCTTAGGCGCCTGCCAAAGTCATCACATGGATCAGAAGATGGGCCACAAAGAAAATTCAAAGCACCCAACTACCCTCGAAGAATTTGAAGAATGGAAGAGAGAGGAAGCAAAGAGAATTCTAATAAAGAAAAAAGCTTTTGAAAAAGGCGACTATGCCACTGCTTTTAATTTTGTGATCGAAGATAGTCAGAAAACAAAAGGATTTACCTTAAATGCCATTGGGACAATGTATCACTTTGGATACGGGGTAGAAGTCGATTACAAACGGGCAAAAGACCTTTATGAACGTGCTTTGGAATATGGTAACGGCGAGGCCGCCAATCACTTAGGGCGTCTGTATCTTAATGGAGAAGGTGTTGAGAAAAACGAAAACCGCGCAACAGAATACTATAAAATTAGCTGTGACAATGGGTGCGATTTAGGATGCAAGAATTATAAAACTTGGGAAAAATTAGCCTGATAAAGATGTAAATCCAACAAGGTCCTGGATCGGGGTCCAGGGTGGTATTCACCCGATACAACTTTAGCTTGTATTCTGAATTTAGTTCAGAATACATGTGTTAAGGGTAAGCAAGTTGTATCCGACAGCCTCAGTTCTGGATCCCGGATCAAGTCCGGGACGACGATACGTATAAGATCACCGGAGTAGGATCGTTTGGACTTTCAGAATTCATGTGTTAATGGCAATCAAATTCTTTGTGATGA
>TARA_R110002050_G_scaffold300619_3_pt1 | contig 17841 bp, 21 predicted proteins | sample TARA_R110002050 | Tara Oceans TARA_R110002050 (sample SAMEA4396988) | marine metagenome | biome: Polar Biome; feature: [DCM] deep chlorophyll maximum layer (ENVO:01000326); material: water (ENVO:00002006), including particulate matter (ENVO:01000060) such as... | depth 25 m
TGTCTTGAGCGACAGTCGAAAGATTCGTAATGACAACTTATTTTGACTTTTCAGACAGCTTCTTTTTTTTTGAAATTACTTATTAATAATTCCTAAAAGTTGTTCTTCAAAATTACTTGCGAACATATTGGAATTACTGTTTACAATAATATTATCCTTATCAATAAGAATCACCTTCGTCATTGGGTAAATAGCTAGGGTATGCATGGATTCTTCAGGGGTTTTAAAATGATATTCATTTGTTAATGAAAACCTGTTTTTCTTTAAAGTATTGCTCCACGAATTTAAATTATCGATATCAATATTTACTGCAATAAAGTTTACCTCTGGATATTTCTTTTTCAATTCAGAAACTTTGTAGTGACTTTCTTTAAAATGTTGGTAAAAATCATGTGACCAAAAATAGATGGCTGTGGGTTTGTTGATTAACGACGAAAAAGTAATTTCAGAATTTTCAAAATCGACAATTTTAATATCAGGCAATTGGCCTCCAGGTTTTAAATTATTAATGGCTTTTGAAAGATTTGTAATAATTTCATTGTTTTTAGAATCTGTACTGGTACTTAAAAACAGATTTGTTAAGGCACCATTATTTTCAATAATTTTGTTTTTAGTTAAAAAAGTCATTGTAAAATAATAGAGTAAGTCGTTTTTTATGGAAGGATTACTCACTAAACTATCTATAATTTTAAGTCTGTCAAGATTATAACAAATGGAGTTACCGTTAAAATATTTGTCTTGCGAGTGGCCTAAATGCTTTTCAAGCGTCAGATTGTTAAAATTAGTTCGTAAGAATGAATTATAACTTAAATAATCTTTATATGCTTCCTGGTTATAATCAATATCTTTTCTGTAATTATAATAGTCATTAGGTAAAAGACTTAAAATATCCCGTTTCTCATATTGGTAATTGATAAGCGGGTAAATTTCTTTACTTGAATAATAATTGTAATTTATGTTCGCCTGAGCTATATTACCAAATAAATGCGACGTATGATTTTTGTTTATAAAGGTTTTAAGTCTTTTGTTTTTAGCTTCCTTAATTAATGTTATTTGTTTTTCAAATTCCTTTGGGTCTAACTGACAGAGTTGGAAAATTTTTTTTTCTTCAGTTTCATTTTGCAAAAATTCATCTATGAAATAATTATTTTTTTTTGCGCCATCTCCTGTATAAACCAGGGACTCATCAAAATCCAGAGTATTCAATCTAAACATGATACTGTCATTTGGTTCAAGAAAAACCATTTGAATTTCACTACCATGTTTAAAAGTGTAAAACCCAGATTGCAAGCCTTTAATTTCATATAAAAACCTGTTATGATTATCTAAAGCAACGGTGTCAAGCACATAATCAGACTTTAATATAACCACAAAGGGATTGGTTGGATTAATAATTTCGCCACCCAAATAGGCAGAATCACCCGTGTTATTTTTATCATTTTTACATGAAAATAACAAGAGAACAATGACCGTTAAATAAATAGATGTTTTCATAAATAAAACTCAACTTATACTTTGGCATTTTAGCTTCAGAAATACAAATTTATGGGTTGCTTTTAAGATGTGTTGTTAAGGCGCTGTTAAATATTTAGATATTAGGGTTAGTTATCTAAATATCAATTAAGTACAATATACTGGGATTCATTTATTTTAAGACTTATACTATTTAAAAATAAACGATGGATGTTTCGTCTATCTGATTGATTTTTCTACTTTTGCACAATCTTTCAAAAAAATTTATGTCAAGGAGTAAATTTTATTAATTTGAAGGTTCTCGAAAAATAAAGATATCTGAGTAAAAATTAAAAAACAATCTATATGTTATCAGTTTCAAACCTTTCTGTTCAATTTGGTAAACGCATTCTTTTTGATGAAGTAAGTACTACTTTTCATCAAGGGAATTGTTATGGTATTATTGGAGCTAATGGTTCAGGAAAGTCTACTTTTTTAAAAATTATTGCTGGTAAACAAGACCCAACCTCAGGACAGGTTTCTTTGGAAGCTGGTAAGCGTATGTCTGTTTTTGAGCAAGATCATAACCTATATGATGAGCATACCGTTTTAGAAACGGTGTTAATGGGAAATAAACCATTGTTTAAAATTAAAACGGAAATGGATGCGTTATATGCTGATTATTCTGATGAAAACGCAGATAGAATAGGGGAGCTTCAAGTGAAATTTGAGGAAATGAATGGATGGAATGCAGATAGTGATGCCGCCTCCATGCTTTCTAATTTAGAAATTAAAGAAGAGTTTCATTATACCTTAATGAAAGATCTTGATGGAAAGCAAAAGGTGCGTGTTTTATTAGCGCAAGCTTTATTTGGAAATCCGGATGTATTAATCATGGATGAGCCTACCAACGATTTGGATTATGAAACCATTTTATGGTTGGAAAACTTTTTGGCTAATTATGAAAATTGTGTCATAGTCGTATCACATGACCGTCACTTTTTAGACGCTGTTTGTACCCATGTTTCTGATATTGATTTCGGGAAAATAAACCATTTTTCCGGTAACTATACGTTTTGGTATGAATCTTCTCAATTAGCTGCGCGTCAACGTTCACAACAAAACAAAAAAGCTGAAGAAAAGAAAAAAGAATTAGAAGAATTTATCAGGCGTTTTTCTGCCAATGTTGCAAAAAGTAAGCAAGCCACCAGCAGAAAAAAGATGATTGATAAACTTAATATTTCAGACATTAAGCCAACCAGTAGAAGGTATCCAGCCATTATTTTTGAACGTGAAAGAGAAGCCGGTGATCAAATTTTGAATATTCATGGTTTATCAGCATCTATTGATGGCGAACCATTATTTAAAAACGTAGATTTAAACCTGTCAAAAGGTGATAAAGTCGTTGTGTTTTCAAAAGATTCAAGAGCAACAACGGCCTTCTATCAAATTTTGAATAATAATGAAAAGGCTGATTCTGGTAAATTTTCTTGGGGTGTTACAACAACCCAGTCCTATTTACCGCTTGATAACAGCGATTTTTTCGAGAATAATTTGTCCTTAGTTGATTGGTTACGACAATGGGCAACTACTGAAGAGGAACGCGAAGAGGTTTACATACGAGGATTTTTAGGTAAAATGATTTTTAGTGGTGAAGAAGCGCTTAAAAAATCAAATGTCCTTTCAGGTGGAGAAAAAGTACGTTGTATGTTAAGTAGAATGATGATGCAACGGGCGAATGTGCTTATGTTGGATGAACCAACAAACCATTTGGATTTAGAGAGTATTACGGCTTTTAATAATTCGCTTACTAATTTTAAAGGCACTATTTTATTTACAACCCATGATCATGAGTTTGCTCAAACGGTAGCTAATAGAGTTGTTGAACTTACTCCAAATGGCGTTATTGATAGGTACACAACGTTTGAGGAGTATATGCAAGATTCAAAAATTAAAGAATTACGTGATAAAATGTATTCAGTATCGGCATAATTGAATTTTATCTGAATTAAGATTTATAAGTTTAAAAGGACTAATTTTTTACTTCGGATAAAACGGTTTCAATTATTGGTATGGCTTTATCTAGCTCATCCTTGTTTACAAAAAGTTCTTGTTCCCCAATGATTGAGGCACCAAAACCAGCTAATCGTCCTGATTCCGTTTCGTCTTTTATAATGGCATTTATCCCTACTTCTTTAAGGTTTTCAACCATGCGTTGAATAATAATAAAATTTCCGGTAAATATTTTTTTATAATTTGAATCTGTCATGACACTTCATTTATGGTTCTAATTAAAGATACAATTATTTTATAGAATGTTACCGTTAAAAAACCAGTAAAAAATTGAAAAACATTTTAAAAAAGAAATTTTTCTTAGTTGTCTCAAATAAAAATTTAGCTTTTAATTTTATCAACAACAATTCTATTGTCTCTATTTGCAAGTTCCCAAGCCGTATAAAATATTAATTTGGTTCTGGTTTCCAATAAATCATAATCTATTTTGTCAGGTGTGTCCGTTGGTCTGTGATAATCTGCATGGGTACCATTAAAATAAAAAATCACTGGTATGTTGTTTTTTGCAAAATTATAATGGTCAGACCTGTAATAAAAACGGTTTGGGTCATTGTCATCATTATATGTATAATCAAAATCCATATTAAAATATTTCTTATTGACGTCTTCAGAAATAGTATGTAGCTCAGTACTTAATTTATCGGCGCCAATTAAATATAGATAGTTATGATTATCAGCATGTTTTGGGTCAATACGACCTATCATGTCTATATTTAAATCAACAACGGTATTTGCTAGCGGAAAAATAGGATCGACATCTGTGTAATAACGAGAACCGTAAAGCCCCAATTCTTCACCAGTGACATGTAAAAATAAAATAGAACGTTTAGGACGATGACCACTTTTTACAGCGGCTTGAAACGCTTTAGCAATTCCTAAAACAGCAACGGTTCCAGAGCCATCGTCATCAGCACCATTATAGATTTGACCATCTTTTGAAATGCCTTTGTGATCTAAATGTGCTGAAATAATTACAACTTCATCTGGTTTTTCTATGCCCTTAATAAAAGCAACCACATTTTCAGAAGCTTTAATACCATTTCTAAAAAAACTTTCAGGAATATGTTGAAAATAATCTCCGTTTGCCAATGGTGATTTGATACCAAACCCAATATACTTGTTTTTTATAAATTCTACAGCTTTCTTTTGTCCCGGTTCGCCTGTTTTTCTTCCTTCAAAATCATCTGATGCATAAATGTAAAGCGCTTCTTTTAAATCACTGGCAGTAATTGTTTGAGCGTAGTCTGCAATATTTACAGAATGCATTGTTTTTTGAGCTTGACAGCTTGTAAAAGCTAAAAACCCAATAAAAATTATTATTTTTTTCATCAATGATATTATTGTATTATTCCGTTGTCTATTTTTAAGCGGTGGTCTTGATTTGCGAGTTGCCATGCCGTAGCAAATATAAGTTTGGTGCGTTTTGTCAATTCTTCAAAATCTATTTTATCCGGCTTATCAGATGGCTTATGGTAATCTTCATGCACTCCATTAAAATAAAAAATAACAGGGATTCCGTTTTTCGCAAAGTTAAAATGATCTGATCTTGTGTAGAAGTGATTGTTATCATCTTCTGCATTGTATTTATAATCTAAATCAATGTTGAAATAGGTTTTGTTTACTTTTTCAGAAATATAATGAAGTTCATTACTCAATCTGTCAGAACCTATTAAATACATATAATTTTTGTTATTTTGATGAGCAGCGTCAACCCTTCCAATCATATCTATATTTAAATCGACAATGGTATTTTCTAAAGGAAATACAGGATGATCTGTGTAGTATTCAGAACCACCTAATCCAATTTCTTCAGCAGTAAAATGAATAAAAAGCACGCTTCTTTTGGGCCCATGACCCGCATCTTTAGCCATTTTAAAAGCTTGTGCAATTTCCATAATGGCAGCAGTGCCTGATCCATTATCATCGGCACCACTGTTTATTTGTCCATCTGTTAAAATCCCTAAGTGATCATAATGTGCTGTAATTATAATAACTTCATCTGGTTTTTCTGAACCTTTAATATAAGCCAATACATTTTCTGAAACTTTGGTGTCTTTTGGTAAAAATGATTTAGGAATGGTTTGAAAATAAGTTGTGCTATCAATAGGTGACTGTATTTGTTGATCTATATAATAATTTTCAAGAAATTGTGAGGCTAATTTCTGGCCTAATTCTCCGGTTTTTCTTCCTTCAAAATTATCTGAAGATATGGTGTACACCTCATTACTTAAATCTTCAGAAGTTATGGTATTTGCATAAGTAGCTACCAACGCACTATCTACTATTTGAATGCTATCTTTTAAATTTTGAATTTTTGTGGTGTATTTTGTTGTCGCGCAAGAACCAACTAAGGTAAACGCTGAAGCAATTAATATAGTTTTCATTAAAAGAGGCTTTTAAAAGTTCAAATATAGATAAAAAATTAATAGTTCAATTATTGATTAGGACCCTTTAGTAGAATAAGAAACAAACTTTTTCAGGAATATAATTTTTAATTTACCAATTCAAACAGAATATTAAATTTACCCTATATCATATAGACCAACTGACATTTGTCATAGTTTTTTTTAGTTTCAAACACTATATTTATTTAAATATTTAAACATAAACTAGATGAAATCAATATTACTCCCTACAGATTTCTCTATGAATTCTGAAAATGCCATTAAATATGCTATTGCCTTGTTTAAAAATATTGAATGCAATTTTTATTTGCTAAATGTACAAAAGGCATCATCTTTTATTTCAGACGATATGATGGTTTTGGCTTCCAGTGCCACTATTTATCAAACCATAATTGATGTGTCAAAAAAATCACTTCATAATTTGATAGCCAAACTTGAGTTAAAATATAAAAATGAAAGACATACGTTTCATTCCATAGTTGATTATGACAATTTTATAGATTCCATCAATCAAATTTCAATAAACAAGAATATTGACTTAATTGTCATGGGAACCAAAGGAGCCTCTGGCTTTGAAAAAGTTGTTTTTGGAAGCAATACGGTTCATGTCATGCAAAGATGCGTAGCCCCGGTTCTTGCAATTCCTGATGGTTGCTTATTTACTAATTTGGATAAGATTGCCTTTACTACAAATAATTTAACCTTGAACAACATTGAAGAATTAAAACCCCTTAAAGATTTACTAACTCTTTATCATTCAAAATTATATGTGTTACACTTTGAGGATATGAATAGCACTGGTAATCAAAAGAATGAAAATAAAGAATTTTTAAAGGTTCATTTTAATAATATAACTCATAAAAATATAGATTCCTATAGCAAAGATTCATATAAAACCATTGAAGAATATATTCATTCAAATAATATTCGCCTGATAGCAATGATGCGAAAAAAACATTCGTTTTTAGAACGTTTGTTTAATAGACACCCTGAGGAAACCTTAGCTTTTAATATTGATGTTCCATTTTTGGTAATGGAAAACGCTTGAAAATTTTCCATCTAAATTAGAATTTTTGCAATTTTTTAATGTATATTTCTGTAACAATTTTAATTGTAATTCGTCGTATTGGTATATCAATCTAAACACTAATCACCATGATGAGACAAGACAATCAGCTTTTAGTCATTACACATTTAAGTCAGCTCGCTACTTTTTTAACCGGTTTTGGAGGGTTGTTGATACCTTTAATTATTTGGGTAACTCAGAAAGAAAAGGTTTATAATATGGATGAGCAAGGAAAACGAATTGTGAATTTTCAATTGAGTTTAATACTGTACGCTATAATTTGTATACCACTAATTTTACTTCTAGGATTGGGAATATTGGGCCTTATTGCCATAGGAATTATTTCTATAGTTGTCCCAATTATAAATGCAATCAAAACCAGTAATGGAGAATCACCAACATACCCTTTATCTCTTAATTTTATTAGTTAGATTAGTTTTATGAGATAAGTAAAAGCAGCTGTTTGAAAAGTAAAGTTTTACGTCATTGCGAGTCCCGATAGCTCTCGGGAGAAGCAATCTGTAAATTATTGGTAATCAATAAACGGATTACTTCACTTTAGCCTGTCTTGAGCGACAGTCGAAAGATTCGTAATGACAACTTATTTTGACTTTTCAGACAGCCTCTTTTTGCGTTTATATATTAAATTTCTTAATTATTTAGCATTACGGGCATGACAAGCATAGTAATGAATTCGCCAGTACCAAGTCCGTCAGCGGGTGTTAAAATACCAGCCCTGTTTGGTAAACTCATTTCTAATTTTACCTCATCTGAATTCAAATTATTTAGCATTTCAGTCAAGAATCTGGAGTTAAATCCAATTTGCATATCGTCTCCCTGATAATCACAGGTTAAACGCTCTTCAGCCTTGTTGCTATAATCAATGTCTTCAGCTGAAATATTTAATTCTGCACCTGCAACTTTTAACCTTATTTGATGGGTGGTTTTGTTTGAGAAAATACTAACACGACGCACAGAATTTAAAAACTGCGTTCTGTCAATTACCAATTTATTTGGATTTTCTTTAGGAATAACCGCTTCATAATTAGGGTATTTACCATCAATTAACCTACAGATTAATTGGGAATTTTCAAATGTAAACTTCGCATTTGAATCATTATACTCAATAACAACATCCTCTTCACTTCCAGCTAAAATACCTTTTAAAAGATTTAATGGTTTTTTGGGCATAATAAACTCCGCTTGTTGATTTGCCTTAACATCTTCTCTTGTATATTTAACAAGTTTGTGAGCATCTGTAGCAACAAAAGTTAAGCTTTCAGTAGAAAACTGAAAAAACACACCACTCATCACAGGTCTTAAATCATCATTTCCAGCGGCAAATATGGTTTTGCTAATGGCCGTTGCCAAAACATCACCTGTAATAATGGTTTTAATAGGGTCCTCAAGTGCCACTGCTTTTGGAAATTCTTCTCCATTGGCATAAGCTAATGCATATTTTCCATGGTTTGAACTAATTTCAACCGTATTATTGTCTTCAATTTTAAAAGTTAAAGGTTGTTCAGGAAATGTTTTCAATGTTTCCAACAATATACGGGCCGGAAGCGCTATGCTACCTTTACTGCTACTTTCAACATTAAGAATGGAAACCATGGTGGTTTCTAAATCACTTGCAGAAACAGTTAATTGAGCGTTATCCAGTTCAAACAAGAAATTATCTAAAATAGGAAGTGTATTTGAGCTATTAATAACACCGCCTAAAACTTGTAATTGTTTTAATAAATAGGTACTTGATACTATAAATTTCATTTGGTCGTTTATGTTTTTTCAGTTGACAAATGGTGCATTCATTTAACTAAAACCCCGCTTAAAACAAATGTTATAAATAATGAATGGTTCATGTATTTATAATGCGTTTGGTTAAAAAAAATTACTGCTTACAAATATATCCCATACAGACTAATAAAGGAAACAAACTTATTAACATTTACCTTGCAAATTTTCTCTTTCTTACATAATTGAATATGAAACCAAAAAGGGCTAACAAGCCTAGTGGTAGCAATATGTTAACGAGTTGCCAGTTTGTTTTTTGATTCGTTATTTTTTCTTGATCTAAAAAGGCAATTGTAATTTCTTTAGAACGAATGTTTATAAGTCCGTCATCATCTAGAAGGTAATTAACGGCGTTCAATAAAAATTCTTTATTACCATAGGTTTTTCCGGTCCACCTGTCAAACCCCAGTTCTTGAGGTTTATTTTTCACGACATCGTTTTTAATGATGTCACCATCGGCAATCACAATCATTTTATTTGCAACACTTTCGTCTATCTCTTTTTTAAGTTTTAAAGGTTTTACACGGTTTTTATAAACTGAAGTAAATTTACCTTCCAACAAAACAGCCAATGGTTGATTGCCTTTGTTAAAAAGCGCAGGGTTCTGTTCTTCAGTAACAATATCTAAACTTATTTCCCTGGGCGTTCCTTCTAATTTTGTTAACGGCGCACTTTCCAGTAAAACCGTTTTTTTAATGTCATTTTTTATGATATCCATTTGATTGGCAAAATCAAATTTCACCAAATTTAAATTATTCACGATTGGGTTATTACTGTTTGATGATGCAAGAGGCGAGTAGGGCCATTGTAAATGTTGAAATTGTGAATCACTTCCTTCACCTATAGCAACGGTTATAGGCGCTGAATAGAGTGAGCTAATTAATAATGGATTTATGCGAACCCCATATTTAAAAAAGAAATCTGTAAGATTTAAATCTCTGGCAACAGCAAATGTTTTTCCTAATTCGTTATACAAGCTATCTTTTTCAATGGCTACTGCATCAATAAGCCATAAACTTTTCCCGCCGTTCATAATAAATTGATCTAACACCAGTTTTTCTTCCTCAGTAAAAGCTTCCGTTGGTTTTGCAGCGATTATTAAGTCAAAATTTCTCAATTCATCCAGTGATTTTTGAGCATTAACAGCAACACTGTCTAAGGTAAATGGGGCTATAAAATAATATTCACCAAGTTTTTTCGCAAAATCATAGATGTATTTATCTTCCAGTTCACCATTACCTTTTAAAATGGCAATCTTTCGGTGCTTGGGTTTTGTTAATTTACTGAATCCGTCTGCAAAGGCATATTCTAAACCTTGTACCGAGTTAGATACTAATTCTTGCTGTGATGCACCAATTTTATTTTTAACCAGTGGAATAGTTACGGTTACGCCATTATAACTTGCTAAAGCCCAGGGAAAAATAACTTCATCAGATGTTTTTCCGTTTTCCTGAACACTTAATCGCATAGGTGTTAAACCACGTTCATTTAATTTTTGAATATTTTTATCGCGATTTATGTTGTTTTCTAAAGGATTTATAAAATGAAAAATAATATGGCTGTTATGCGCCGAAAATTCTTCAAGCAATTGTTTGGTTTCTCTTTGTAGGCGTTTAAATTCTGAAGGAAAATCATTTCCCGTTAAAAACACATCAATAATTATAGGTGAGTTCACATCTTTAATAATGTTTAAAGAAGCATCACTTAAGGTATAGCGTTTATCTTGGGTTAAATCAAATCGTTTAAATGCCATACTACTTATGTAGTTAATTGCAAATAAAACAATAATTAAAATGATGATGTATTTACTTTTTTTCTTCAAAGTTTGTTTCTAATTGATATTGTTTTGTGCTGATAACCACATTATTTTTGAATTCAAATTCCAGGCATTCTTGCTTCATATTAAAAGCACCTGGCAAATAGCCTAAATTATAGTTCCATTTATCAGATGTATTTGCTTTTATGGAATCATCCCAACCAAACCATTCACTCATTCCTAAAGCGGCTTCAACTTGTTTCTTGGTTTTACCATAAAATAGGCTGTCCTGCAGTATTTCCCTGCTCATTTCATAACGTAAAGCTGGTTTTTCTACCCAAGTTTCTTCATTAAAATGTTTTTGGTGATGATAATTGCTGAAAATGTTTATAAATGGATAAAACACGTAGAAATAAAAAAGTGGAGCAATCACTAATGTTATTAAAAAGTTTACCCATTTACGTTTATCAATGGTATTGGCAAAAATCCATACCAATATAAAAACGACAGAAAACAAAATGACGAAAGTAGGAGTAATAATCATATGATTATAATTTTAAATTTAATTTGGTTATTAGTATAAAAAAAACGGTAACACTTAAAAAATAGATGATGTCCCGGCTATCTAAAACACCACGACTCATACTTTTAAAATGATAACTCATTCCTAATTGTTCAATAAAATTACTGGAAATAAAATCGGCGATGCCATCAAAACCAACATAAAATAAAAGACAAATAGAAATAGCAATTAAAAAGGCAACAATTTGGTTTTCTGATACTGTGGAAGCAAAAATGCCAATAGCCGTATAAGAAGCTATTAAAAAAAGCAATCCAAAATAAGAGCCCATGGTACTGCCAACATCTAAATTTCCAACAGGGTTCCCTAATTGATATACCGTGTAAACATAAAGCAGGGTTGGTAAAAGTGCCATTAAAATTAAAATAAGGGCACCAAAATATTTACCTAAAACAATTTGTAAATGAGAAATGGGTTTTGTTAGTAACAACTCAAGCGTACCTTGTTTTTTCTCATCTGAAAAACTTCGCATCGTTACTGCTGGAATTAAAAACATTAAAATCCATGGTGCTATTAAGAAAAACGAAGACAAATCCGCAAAGCCATTATCCAAAATATTAAAATCACTTTTAAATACCCATAAAAATAACCCGTTGAGCAATAAGAAAATTGCTATGACCAAATACCCAATTGGTGAGGAAAAAAACGCATTAATTTCTTTTTTTAAAATGGCAATCATTTTTTTGTTAAAAGTTAAAAGTTAAAAGTGAATATGTCATTATCATTCATTTTCAATTATCAATTGTCCATTATTTTAGTGAAGCAATTTTATCAAGGCTCCAAGCTTCTGGTTTTGCATTAAACAATGTTTTTGTAAAAGCCCAAACACTTTTAAATAATTCAGATTGCCTGTAATTTTCCAAATCGGTTTCAGACTCCCAATAACTATAAGTGAAAAATATATGCTGGTTAGTTTGATCTCTATAAAGTTCCAATAATTTACAGCCTTTAAAATTTCTGATTTGAATTTTATTTTTCTCAAAATTATGCAGAAAATCTTCAATAGTATCTTCTTTAAAACTCATTTTAACAATTCTTATTAACATATATTATTTCTTTATCATAGTTACATGGCGCAAAAATTAGTCTTTAATAAAATTAACACTAACGGTATCCATTAATTTTAATCCCATCAAGGTTGAGGCACTTCCACCTACTTTGCTATTGCTTTTGTAAACAGCTATTTCTAAAAAATTACCAGAATTAAAGACCACTAATCCTCTGCCTTCATCATGTCTTTTGTCTTCAGGGATTTCAAAATTCACAAAATCACTGTATTTTTTATAGATGGTTTTAAACTTGTAATTTCTTGCCGAAATTTCAAATTCCCTGCCTTTTTGAATCGTTTCAAAAAAGGGTCGTTTAATATTAGTAACCACATTACCGTAATTATCTACGTAAATCACGCTTCCTATAATTTGCGATTTTTCTTCATTTACATACGGAACAATATTTTTAATAGGCTTGATTTCAGAGATGGTCTTACCAATAACTTCCAAGGTGCCTCCGCGTGCTATATGGCAAGCTACTTTCACAAAAACATCAAGTAGCGGAAAGCTTGTTTGAATTTTATCATGAATATTGATTTCAACAATTTTTTCAGGTACAATTTCTGAGCAAATCATGCTCATGATCCCATTATTGGCACAAATAAAATAGTGGTCATCAAGCTTCGCAGCAATATGTTTGTTTTCAGGATTTAACTCAGAATCTATTCCAATAACATGAATGGTTCCTTTAGGAAAACTTTTATATGCATTTTGGATGATATAAGCGGCTTCTGATATGTTGAATGGTGACACAGAATGCGAGATATCAACAATCCTGATTTCAGGTATTTCTGTATAAATAGCTCCTTTTATCGCACCAGCAAAGTAATCTTTTTCACCAAAATCTGTAGTTAATGTGATAATTGCCATGTTTAAAATTGTTGATATGTTTTTAATGAAGTCTCAATCAATTTTGTGTATTTTTGAGTTTTACAAACCTACATATTTTTTTTCGTTTTTAAATTTAAGTTTGAAGTAAAAAAATGCGAGTAGGTTCATGAAGACCGTATTAAAAATAAGTAAAAGTTAACTGAATAAATCTAATAAATCATTTCATCTGATTAAACTTTATTTAGGTTTATGTTAAATGAAATTTCAAAACAAAAACATAGCCATTTGAACGAAATTAATATTGAACTCGAAGAGATTACCCCAAAAGAGTTTTTTGGAGAACAAAATGCCAATATTGAACTTCTTAAAAAATATTTCCCCAAGTTAAAAATTGTTGCCAGAGGAAATAAAGTGAAAGCTTTTGGAGATGAAGAGATGCTTGAAGAGTTTGACCGAAGAATTACCATGCTTTTAAAGCATTTTGCTAAATACAATAAACTTGATGAAAATACCATTGAGCGCGTTTTAACAAGTCAAAGCAGTGATGATTATTCCACGTCACAACAAAGTGGTGAAGTTCTTGTTCATGGTGTTGCCGGAAGACTTATAAAAGCACAAACAGCAAATCAGCGCAAACTTGTTGAGAGTATGCGTGTAAATGACATGGTTTTTGCCATTGGTCCCGCTGGAACCGGAAAAACATATACGGGAGTAGCATTGGCGGTTCAAGCATTAAAAAATAAAGAGGTAAAGCGTATCATTCTTACAAGGCCAGCGGTTGAAGCCGGTGAGAATTTAGGTTTTTTACCAGGCGATTTAAAAGAAAAATTAGATCCGTACATGCAGCCGCTATATGATGCTTTGCGTGATATGATACCTGCTGAAAAATTGGCCATGTATATTGAAAACGGCACCATTCAAATAGCACCATTGGCCTTTATGCGCGGAAGAACACTTGACAATGCATTTGTTATTTTAGATGAAGGACAGAATACAACGCACAATCAAATGAAAATGTTTTTAACCAGAATGGGGAAAAACGCCAAATTTTTATTAACAGGAGATCCGGGTCAGATAGATTTACCCAGACGTACCATTTCTGGCTTAAAAGAAGCCCTATTGATATTAAAAAATGTAGAAGGTGTTGGCATGATCTTTTTAGATGATAAAGATGTAATTCGTCATAGATTGGTTAAAAAGGTTATTGAAGCTTATAAAAGCATTGAACATGCAGAATAGTTTTGTTTTGAAGCTATTTCCTGCTTTCGGCAGTCGCTCTCAAAATTATCATTTTGAGGAGCTTCAACAAATGCCTCAATCAGGGCTAAAAAATGACGTCGTTGCAATATAAATTAAGTATAAAATAAATTAGTGAATTCGTGGCAAAAAATTCTAATACAATAATTGATACCCATTTTAATTTCCCCGGACAAACAAAAGTTTACAAAGGAAAAGTAAGGGAAGTTTATTATTTAAATAACGATTTGTTGGTTATGGTAGCAACTGACAGATTATCTGCGTTTGATGTGGTGATGCCAAAAGGCATCCCGTATAAAGGTCAAATTTTGAATCAAATTGCCACTAAATTCATGGCACAAACCCAAGATTTAGTTCCAAACTGGCTTATTGCAACGCCCGATCCCAATGTAGCTGTTGGTCATTTATGTGAGCCTTTTAAGGTTGAAATGGTGATTCGGGGGTATTTATCAGGTCATGCGGCCCGTGAGTATAAAGCAGGAAAGCGTATGCTTTGTGGGGTTACAATGCCAGAAGGCATGAAAGAAAACGATAAGTTCCCAAAACCTATTATTACGCCGGCAACAAAGGCAGAAATGGGAGATCACGATGAAGACATTTCAAGAGAAGACATTATTAAAAGGAATATTATAAGTGAGTCAGATTATAATATACTTGAAGATTATACCCGAAAATTATTTCAGCGCGGCACAGAAATAGCAGCCTCCAGAGGTTTGATTTTAGTAGATACTAAATACGAATTCGGAAAAACAAAAGAAGGAAAAATAGTGTTGATTGATGAAATACACACACCGGATTCATCACGTTATTTTTATGCTGAGGGTTATCAAGAACGTCAGGATAATGGAGACCCTCAAAAACAACTCTCAAAAGAGTTTGTACGCCAATGGCTTATTGCCAATAACTTTCAAGGTTTAAAAGGGCAAACAGTACCATTGATGAGTGATGACTATGTTGAAACGGTCAGCGAACGTTATATTGAGCTTTATGAAAACATTATGGGTGACCCTTTTGTTAAGGCTGATGTGTCTGATATTCAGAATCGGATTAAGTTTAAAGTTTTGGAGTTTTTAAAGGAATATGTATAATTTTTTTGAGCCAATTTAATTCTTCTTTCATTTCATTTTGCAGAAATTCATTCCATATCGACCAACTAAAATATTGACTTGAGTGTTTTATGAAGATTACATTAATTGGCGCGTTATCATTTATTTTTAAAGATACTTTTCTTGGAAAAGTATTGTTAATTTTATTGTCACACTTTTTAATCATTTCATCTGGTCGGACGTTTTTTAACCATTTTGATGCGCCTACACCAACAAATAAGCAATGTGTTGGTTTTAAGCTTTCAACAATTTGAAAAAAGGTTAGCCATCCTTTAACAAAATCCTCTTTAGAAGGTCTTTTTTTATTTGAATCCATTGACCTTTGTACAAAATTATAAAACGCCAAATTATCCCATAACTTTTGCCTGTTGAACTTTTGTTCTGCAAATAAGGCTTTGTGCAGGTTTGAGAATAATTTAGAATGCTTCAATCCTTTTATAGCATGATTGTTTACAACATGATTAGTAAAATTTTTATTCTTGTACTTTTCAATATCCACACCTTTCTCATAATGGCTTTCTCCAATAATAAGAATTCTTATGTTACTTTTAAAATAGTCTTTCCCTGTGTACGGATCCCAATTTAATTCTGAAATATGTTTAAAATCTGCTTTGACTCTCATGCTAATTAATTCTCTATTGCAAAAAGTTCTTAATCCATTTTATTACCTTTTTCTTTCCAAAAATGCTGTAATAACTTAAATGTGGAATTCCCACTACTGTTGTTTCTCTACCATCAATATTTGTTGTGAATGCTTTACATACCCATTTCCCATGTTCTGCTGGGATGGTTGTTTCCTTTCCCCCATAAAGAGACATTAAAAACGAATACGAAGATACATCTGTTATCCCAAAGCATAAAATTATTTTTGGTTGGATTATTTTTAAAATTAATTCATGAAACCGCCAACAATACCCCGCCAACCCATAATTAATATAATCAGCCGATCTACTTGTAACGTAAATTAAATTAGTGGCTACAGACATCTCTGGTATTATGACCTAATTGTGTAAGCAGATAGTTTACGCGACGTTGTAATGGGGCTTCGCCTTTAGGTATTTTATCTGAAACTCGATTGTCCCAACATTGGTCTAAATACGTCAAGTATTTGGAAAGTTTACCACTCCATTATTCACAAGTTATTCTTCCCCAAAAAAAAATGGTCAATATTTAGTTAAATATTTATTGATTCCGAATTATGAGTTTAAAACCCAAATATTAAAAATGGGGCCTGAAGCAGAAGTTGTTCTTCCAATTAATTTAAAGAATGAAATTAAACGAATGTTAAAAGAAACATTAAAAAGGTATGAAGATTGAATTCTTTTCAGATGGTCTCGCTTTTGTTTGATATAGCTTTAATTTGTATTAATCAATAAAACCACCTGACTGATGGCAGGCAGGCACAAATAAACCCTTTTTTACAATTAGTTCAATAGACTCACGCTCGTATATGTTTCCAACATTCAAAACAGGATTGAGCAGCATGTTTTGGAATTTTTAAGGGAAAATCAGAAACAATAATACTTTAAACTAATTTTTGCTCTCCGGCACAGGGGTAATCATAATATGCGCCCTATGTGTTCCGGGGTCCATGATCCAGGGATGGTCCGGTCTGTTTGGTTTTTCGGGCAAACCGCTGGATTCTGAAGTGGCCCAAGGCAAATAAACCACATACCGGTATTGGGCGCCTGCAACTTTGGAGGTTTCAGGGTCATATAAGGTTTCCGGGCCATAGTAAATATGCAATGTCGATCCATCCTTTATTGAAAGCTTGCCCGATTTTATTTCCGCCTCCCGTATATCAAAGATTTCCTTTTCGGTTTTCCCTTCTGCTCTCAATGCTCTTCCCCTTGCCATAAAAGGTTCAAGGCTTTTATGGTAACAGGCGGCGTTAAATCCATTCTGTTTGGGATTGTCCGCCAGACAAATAAATTCGTTGTCACCTTCTTTAAGCGTCACAAAGTCGCCGGCCATATTATACCCAATGACTTTACATCCCGATCTACTCTTTTCGGGAGCAGCCATTAATGCCGTGGCAATTAAAGCGGCATCTGAATCGATGTTTTTTAATAGTTTTGTGACTTCTTTCGAGATAGTGTCCATGGATTCAGTTTCAATTACCGATGGTTCTTGGGTTAGGTTTTTTGTTTGGTCTACTTTTTTACAGGAAAACAAAATTGCTGTAAAAACAAATGCTGTTAAGATACGTTTCATGTTTTATTATGTTTTGATGTGAGCTAAAAATAGCAATTATTTTTTATCGGCTCAAGTTTGTTTTTTAAAAGATTGACAATAATCAGAATATTGTTAAAAGTCGTTTCATTTTATTGGTGTGTCTTTTTTTTCAGATTAACATTGACCTTAAATTTATAAATTTCAATTTTGATTTAGTAATTAAACTGCTATTTTTTATATACTTTATAAGCTGGTTTTATTGGTCTCAAAAGTAGTTAAAACTATGCACTTTAGTGC
>TARA_R110002050_G_scaffold22829_17_pt1 | contig 17764 bp, 21 predicted proteins | sample TARA_R110002050 | Tara Oceans TARA_R110002050 (sample SAMEA4396988) | marine metagenome | biome: Polar Biome; feature: [DCM] deep chlorophyll maximum layer (ENVO:01000326); material: water (ENVO:00002006), including particulate matter (ENVO:01000060) such as... | depth 25 m
CTGGTTGTTGGTGGGTGTTAGAATTTAATGTTTAATTCTTCTTGTTTTAAAGTACCATTTAAGTAATATTCCAGAATCCAGTTCTCTCCTTTTTTATGCAAAATAGCACTTTTGTTTTCAACTAAATAAACATTGTTTAAACTTGTTGTTTTAATTTTATACCTAACTTTTGGGGAACTGTCAACTAATTGAAATCCATTTTCAATAGCTTGTGCATATAAAATTCCAGTAGTGTGTTCATTAATTGTGATTTCTTGAGACAACTCTTCTGTTCCCTGAACGTCATCTTCAACAATTTCAACCATTTCTGTAGGAACAACTTCTGTCTGTTTTTCGGTTTTCAATGATTTTATTTCTTCCTTCAGCTGTTGAATTTCTTGAGAAGCCTCATTATTATTTTTTACAGTTATATTTTCTTCAACAATATTATCATCCGGTTTCGGTTCATATTTATAAGGTATCCCTTCAAATGAATTAAATGCATTTCGTAACGCTTCAGTATAAGCTTTGCTATATTCTTTTTCCCTGCTTTCACCAACTTGAGTTGTAAAAACTATCTGATCATTACAATCTTTTAATTGAACAGATAGCTTTGTTTTAAACATTCCTGAATCTTTTATTAAATCAGATTTTAAACCTAAACATCTGTTCCTTATATAATCTTCCGGATAATTCTCTCCTTCCATTAATGCTTGAAAACCATATTTTTCAAATAAAAATTTAGTCAAACCGTTCAACCTATATTGATCTGGTTCCTTTAAAAAATCAAACCTTGTTGGAACAATAATATACTTATAAGCATTTAAATTGGATTGTGAGAATGTCATGGACACAGCAAATAATGCTAAAAGCATGGTATAAAATTTAATTTTCATTTTTTTTAAATATATAGTTAAACCCTAATTGTAAAGATACACTTTGTGCGTTATAAATATTTTGATATTGCAAAAAATTGTCGGCCATAACATAAAAATTGATGTTTCCTACGTTGGCAGAAACCCCTAATCCTAAATTACTGAATGAATATGAATCTATGGTATAGGCAGCTTTTACTTGCATTCCTTTAAATAAACTCCTATAATAGTATGCCGTTAATGCCAATTGTGGCTGTTTTGGCCTTTTGATAGCATATAATTGCATACCTACCCTGTTTTGATAATCGCTTTCTGTCTTGAGGCAGTTACATTCTTTTACCTTTTTTTTACCAAAAGAATAATTCAATGAGGCATTGAACTTAACAGGCCTCCATGTTATATATTTAGTATTCGTAGTATCTACCTGAAATAAATCCTTAAACTCTCCTTTAATATTATTCCAATAATCTTCAGCTGTTTGACCGGTTCCTGTTTCTGGAAAAAGAGGATTTACACCTTCAAATACGTAATTTCCTTTTAGTTTATAATTTTCAACATCTTTACTCTGCTGTATAAACCCAACATCCAATAAACTGGCATCAAGCGACCATTGTTTTGTGAGCTGGTATGTAAACCCAACATCAAAACCCAAACCTAGGTTTGGCCCAAATAAAACACGTTTTTTCAAAGTTTTTATTGTTGAATCCGTATTAGACCCATTGTTTGTTAAACTTGCTAATCCAGCTGTTTTAACTTCCAAGTCTAAATTAAAAATATGGTCATAAAAATTATTAATTCCATTTTGGGTTACAAAATATCCTCGGTTTTTGGTAGCATTAATATTCACTAGACTGGAATAAATTTTACCTCTAACTCCAAAAGTAAAATTTGTATTTACTTTTTCATTATAGCCAACATGGAGTACTGAAATTAATTCTGCACTTGCATTAAAATCACTTGCTCTAAATACTCTATTTATATTATTTTGGTTGCCTTCAAACGCTAATATGGCATAATCTTTAGGGAAATAGGCAATAAAATCCAATTCTTGGTATAAGCCAAAACTCAAATACTTGGTCTTCTCATAACTATTCCCAAAAGCAAAACCTCCGGAAAGTAATTCCAATTGTTCATTAGCACTAAAAAAATCACTTGAATTCATGCTGTAAATTGCCGTTTCCAATTTCATATTAAAGTCTAATCCATCTTTGGCAAACAAATCATAAACAGTGGGTCCAGAAGTTCCTGCATTTACATGAAGATGGGATAAAAAAGGAATTCCAGCGTACCAATCATTTGTTACTTTGCCACCAGGATTGACTAATAAAGCCTGTGGTATATCAGAAAACCCATAAAGCAATTGCTTGTTTTGAGCAAATGAGAAGTATGTGACTCCTATGAAAAGCAGGTATATCATTCTCATAGGGTATTTTCTATACTTAAATAAAATACCGCTTTAGACCTTAAAATAATACTCCCTACCGTAGTATTGTCAATTGGAACACCTGGAAGAATATATAAGGTAAATACAAATTTTGAAGAATTTAATAAGGCCGTTAATGCATTCCCTTCAAATACTTCTATATGCTCATTTTTAACGTCACTATTGGATGGTGAAGCGTCAGTTGTAAACGTAAATGCATGCTGTAGTTGATTATTAGTATCAAACATATCAACTTGAACTTGAAATGCTCTGTTTATGGAGTTAGTGGTTTCAAATAAAAATTCTGCTTTCACCAGGTGATCGGCATTGAATTGATTGTTAAAAAAATCGATATTAACGGAATCTTTAACTATATTAATTTCATTTCCTTTAACTAAAAAGCGACTGGCAGGCTCATTAAGATACACTAGGCTGGATTCAAAAACCGGCGTTATCTTAAAATCATTAACCTGATTGAAATCCACTGCTTTTGTGCATGACATAAAAGCAACTATTAAAACCAAATTAATTATAACATATGTAACTGTTTTTTTTAACATGAATATATAAAACGAAAACAAACCTTAGTTAGTATGAATTCACAAATAATGCTTTAAATGGATTAAGTTATCTATTTGTTTGAATTCACTATCAAATTCCTGTTTATTTGTATTAAACAGAATGGTATCCATTCCTATATTATGGGCGCCTAAAATATCTGCTTCATAATTATCGCCAATCATAATACTTTGCTTTAGGTTTGCGTTTGAAACTTCCAAGGCATAGTTAAATATTTTTGGGTTTGGTTTTTTTACGCCAACTTTTTCTGAATTTGTTACTGTTTTAAAATAGTGATGAATATTTGAATTCGTCATTTTTTTTTGCTGAATTTCCTCAAACCCATTAGTAATGATATGAAGGTTATATTTTAAACTTAAATACTCAAGAATTTCAATGGTATTATCAAAGAGGTGATTAAAAGTTGCCAGATGTATGATATAATCTTCAGAAAGCTTATAAATAATTTCTTTTTTCAAAACAACATCAATTGCTAAAAACGCATCATTTAATCTACTAAAACGCAATGATGCCTTATCTATTTTTTCTTCTCTATAAAGTTTCCAATACTGCAAATTTATAGGTTCATAGAATGATAAAAATTCCGTTATATTGACCGTGATTTTATTTAATTCAAAAATCTTTTCAAAAGTTAAAGCTGAATTTTTATCAAAATCCCAAAGCGTATGATCTAAATCAAAAAAAACATCTGTGATATCGTTAATCTTCATTTGCAGACTCTATTATTAAGTTAAACAAATCTTTAAATCCGTACCATTGTTCATCTTCACTAAATGTGTAATTATGAAAAACAGGGATAAATACACCGTTTACTTTTTTTACTTCATTTATAATTTCGTTTAAAACTTTCTTTTTGTCTAAAAGTGACCTTGTTTTTAACAATGAATAATCCATCAATTGGTATGACCATATTTTTAACGGCGTTTGTACCTCATAATCCAAATCATAAAATAAAAAAGGGGTACAACTTCCGGCGCGGAAACCTATATAATTAACATAGCCCATAGTATAATCTGCCTGAACTTCAAGATCAATAAGGTTTCTATAGGATTCGGGCAGGTTAAGTTTGGAAAATGACTGTCTAGATGCTGTTAAAGTTGTATTGATAATAGATTCCATTCTCAATTTTTCGCTTTTTAATATATCTGGATCATGTATGGCAAAATAGGATGCTTTTAACCCCACTTCACAATAATCAGCCACTTGTTTTATAAGAGAAACAAATTTCTTTTTATTGGGATTAATTCCCTTATCATAAGTAGAATATGCCCCTATTAAGAAAAAAAAAAGAAATTTATGCTTCGTATGCTTTTGACGGTTTATCAGATATTTAAAAGTATCAAATGGATCATGTTGAAAACCAAAAATAACCATGTATCTAATATACAATTGTTTAAATTTCAGTGCACTTAAATCCTTAAGTGTGCCCCCTAAAGTCCTCATTAATCCTTTCAACTTAAAATTATACGCACTGGGTACGTCAATAATGGGTTTTATACTATAGGCTCTTTGTGGGAAATTAAATTCCGGGAATTGGTTTTGTAACCTATCTTTAAATTTATACGCCCAAATATCTACAACCGGTTGATGCAAAAAACCATATTTATAAGCTATGCTTTCAGTGGCGGAAAACCTGCCATATTCATCATTTAAATGAGGTAAATATTCTTCATAGCGGGATAATAAATAAAACGATGCTGCAAATATGTCAAACGGAATTGAACTTTTATCACCATTATAAAAGAAACACTTGGTGTTTTCCCAATCATGTACATTAATTTCAATATCTGATAATCCTTGCTCAAACAAAATCTCATTACTTTTTACAAAAAACTCATTTCCAAGTTGCTGTTTGGTATATGACATTTTTAAACTGTCATGTGCTATAAACTCTTCAATGGTTTTAGTAAATGAAACTTCAACGCCTAAAACCCTGGTACATATATGTTTAAAAACATAGTTTAATCTTGGGGTTATTTTATGTGTATAAATTAAAAGCATTTTTTAGTTAGCGGTTTGCAGTCGCAGTATTCAGTTGCTTTATTGTGCGATAATGTTAAGTCTCAAAAATAAGAAATTCTAAACACCAACACCTTATCATTATAAAGTAATCTTAAAATATTGGCATTTGATTTTAGTGCTTAAATTTTGGGGTTCATAACAGGTTTTCATCTGCAAAACTAAAGTATGCCTTTTCTGTAACAATCAAGTGGTCTAAAACTTTTATATCTAAACTTTCTGAGGCCTGTTTTAATTTATTGGTTATTTGTTTATCAGCTTCACTGGGTTTTAATGTTCCTGACGGATGGTTATGCACCAAAATCAATCCGGTAGCTCCAACTTCTAAAGCATTTTTAAGAACAAGCCGTACATCTACCAAAGTTCCTGTAATGCCACCCTTACTCAACTGCCCTTTTTGAATGACTTTATTGGAATTGTTTACATATATAATCCAAAATTCTTCATGTTGTAATTCGCCAATGATGGGTTGCATCAATTCAAAAACAGAAACACTTGAACTTATTTTTTTCTTTTCTAAAGCATCTTCCCCTCTACGCCTCCTCCCCAATTCCAAAGCTGCTGCAATAGATATGGCTTTTGCTTCACCTATACCCTTAAAATCCATCAATTGCTTTATGGATAGTTTTCCCAATTCACTTAAATTATTATCAACACTTGCTAAAATGCGTTTGCATAATGCCACGGCGCTCTCTTCCCTATTACCTGAACCTATCAAAATAGCAACCAATTCAGCATCACTTAATGCCGCTTTACCTTTATTTAGTAATTTTTCTCGTGGCTGGTCATCTTGAGACCAATTTTTAATGGAAAATGAGGCTGGTTTTTCTTGCATTGGATAAAGATAAATATTGTAATTTTATAAATCAACAATCCTTAATTTAAAATAATTAACATCTTGAATTATCCACCAAAACATCATCAGGACAGCAATAAAAATCACATGATAGAGGTGATTAAAACCTATCCGTTAGCTACTTTAATTTCTGTAAAAAACAATGAGCCATACATTACACATTTACCGTTGGTTTATAGAGAAAATGATGGGAAATTAATTGGACATATAGATAAATTCAATCCACATGCCGATTTGTTGAAGCAAGATAATGACCTGAAAATTATTTTTTCCGGACCACAATGTTATATTTCACCAGGCATATACACCACAACCCAATTACCAACCTGGAACTACATAAAAGTACATTTAAAAGGTAAGGTAAAAGCCATTGAAAGTAAAGAAGCGCTAAAGGAATCGCTTATTATAATGACTGCTTTTTTAGAACAACCTGAACATAAATATGTTTTAGAACCCGATAATCCCAAAATGGAAGGCGCTTTAGTTTATATAAAAATGTTTGAAATTACCATAACCCAATGGGAAGGGAAATTTAAGCTCTCACAAGACAAAAAACCGCAGGATATTGTTAACGCCAGAGAAGAACTTAAAAGAGCAAATCAGGAAAGTATCGCTAGGTTTTTAGATATTGTGTTTTAGCTTGATTTGGCACTAAAAAAGCTAACTTGTATACTTACGGGGATGTTAAATTAAAAATTAGTTCATATAACAACTCTTAAAAAAATATAAAAATGAAGCAATTAAGTAAACTCATTGTTATTGTTTTTTCTATTCTTCTGTTTATTCCATTTAAGAATTTTAGTCAAAATACAGAACATAAAATTGTCTCAAATGAAAAGTTAATTGAAGCGGCAAGAGACATCATTGCATCAGCAACTACATGCGCACTAATCACTTTAGATGATGATCGTCCTATGGTTCGAGTCATGGATCCTTTTCCGCCTGAGAGCGATTTCATTGTTTGGTTTGGTACGAACCCAAAAAGCAGGAAAGTAAGCCAAATTAAAAAAAATCCAAACGTAACTTTATATTATTTAGAGAAAGACGCATCAGGATATGTTGTAATTCATGGAATAGCTCAATTAGTAAATGATCAAAAGGAGAAAGAAAAGAGATGGAAAAATGAATGGGATGCTTTTTATCCTAACAAATCTGAAAGTTATCTTTTAATAAAAGTTTCACCCATCTCGATGGAAGTTATAAGCTATAAACATGGTATTGTTGGAGATTCTTTAACCTGGCAACCACCTTTTGTTGTATTTGATTCAAAAAATTAAAACGTTTTAATTTTTTGGGGAAATACAAATATCCCTCAAGTAATAATCCATTCAAAACACCAATATATGGACTAAAAAAAGCAAATTATCTGCCTTTTTTCAACATGTTTAAATACATGTTCTCCACTTTGGCCCTTGCCCAAGGTGTTTTACGCAAAAATGTTAAACTGGATTTCACCGAAGGATTTTCTGTAAAACACTTTATTTTAATGGTATAGCCCATATATTCCCAACCATAGTGAGTGACCAAATCATTTATGATTTTTTCTAAGGTAACTCCATGTAGCGGGTTATTTGGTTGTGTTTCCATGCACTATTAGTGTCTTCTATTATCCGTTCGTCTTTCAGTATTCCGTTTGGGTCTTCGTGATTGACTGTTTCTGTTTTCAGAAGGTTTATTTGAATTTCTTGAGTTTGATTGTCTCCCTCTTTGTTGTTTTTTCTCAGGTTCGGTTGATGCATTTGGATCGGGTTCATAGCCTTCAACTATTTCTACAGGAATTTTCATGGCAAGTAACTTTTCAATATCCCGTAAGAAGGTGGTTTCGTCAGCGCTTACCAATGAAATGGCTTCACCGCTGGCTCCTGCTCTACCCGTTCTGCCAATTCTATGTACATAATCTTCCGAAATATTCGGCAATTCAAAATTGATAACATGTGGTAACAGAGGGATGTCCAAACCACGGGCAGCGATATCGGTCGCCACTAAAACACTTACACTCCCATTTTTAAACCCCCCTAATGCCTTGGTTCTGGCTCCCTGACTTTTATTCCCATGAATGGCTGCCGCTTTAATTCCAGCTTTTGCCATTTTTTCACATAGTTTATTGGCGCCATGTTTAGTACGTGTAAACACTAAAACCTGTTTCCAATTGCCATCTGAAATTAACTTAATAATCAGGCCTGTTTTTAACCCTTTTGCAACACGATATACTTTTTGGGAAATAGCATCAACAGTAGTGTTTTCTGGCGTTGCTGCAACCTGTACCGGATGGTTTAAAATACCATGGGCCAATTTTTTAATATCATGGGAAAAGGTGGCCGAAAACATCAAGTTTTGACGTTTTTCGGGCATCATTTTTATAATACGTTCAATATCGCGTAAAAACCCCATATCAAGCATGCGGTCGGCTTCATCTAAAACAAGTATTTCAACACGTTTTAATGATATATGATTCTGATTAATCAAATCCAATAAACGCCCAGGTGTTGCCACTAAAACATCAATTCCCTGACGCATGGTTGCTACTTGCGGGTTCTGATTCACTCCTCCAAAAATAACAGCACTGCGTAAGTCTAAAAACTCACTGTACTCTCTTACATTGGCATATACTTGTGCTGCAAGTTCTCGGGTTGGCGTTAATATTAAAGCACGAACAGGTTTGTATTTTTCTTTAGGGTTTTCAGAAAGAATATGCAAAAGTGGTAACGTAAATCCAGCTGTTTTTCCGGTTCCCGTTTGTGCACTTGCCAATACATCTTTGCCTTGTAATATAGGTGGAATGGCTTTTTGTTGAATAGGGCTTGGAGTTGTGTATCCTTTTTTGCTAACAGCTTTTAGCAAGGCTTCAGATAAGCCTAATGAGTTAAATGACATATAAATTGTTTGGTAAATGACCAACTAATTTTTAGCGTCATTTTTTATTAAGCGGCAAAGGTACACTTATTTATTTGATACTAACCATAAACTTGAATTTGTGAGAAATAAACGATAACTTCGTTTAACGTCTGATTTAAAACATTGAAATTTTGTATAGCAGTTAAAGCTTTAGGTAATTTGATAAGAAATGAAAAAAGCATATTTAGCAATAAGTTATTCTAACAGGAAATTATTTGACAATGAAGTCAAAAACCTGGTTGAATTATTTAAAAAGAAAAACATTGAATTACTTGTCTTTGTTGACAAATATAATTTTAAGGAAAATGAGGAAAAAGAAATGATGAAAACCGCATTTCTAGAAATTGATAAATGTGATTTTATGATAGCAGAGCTAACAACCAAATCGATAGGTGTAGGAATTGAAATTGGATATGCTTATGCAAAAGAAAAGCCGATAATATATTTACGAAAAAAAGATTCTGAATATTCAACTACAGCATCTGGATGTTCAACTGATATCGTGATTTACAAAAATGAATTCGATTTAATGGAGACAATGGAGACATTTCTAAATTCTGAATTAATTGATTCAAATTAAAAACTACCTACAGCATCTCATGAGATTTTACTGAAATTTAAGATAAATATAAATTGACAAAACATATAAACAAGCGATTTGTTTATATGTAAAAACCAGAGGATTTTCTGTTGCACAAATCTTATAAATAGCGTTAATCGAAACTTCTAAAAAAACTCCTGATACTGCATCACCCTAAAATCAAAGGTTGTAAAGTTAGGGTTGCTGTTTTTAAGATGCTGGTATAATGGCATACTGCCAATGGCTCTGTTGGCGCTTCCTGATGCTGATGTTAAGGACACTGTTCTTATTAATCTTGAGGTTTCGACTGCGCTCAACTGGACAGATAGATTAGATTTGGCAGATTCCCGCGCTTCGCTCGGAATGACAGGTAATTCAAATTGATGAATTCGTGGCACTTCACTAAAAACAACTTCCAGCTTTAAACCAAATTCTTTTAAGTGTTTTCTGAAGAAATATTCCGGTCCGTTTTTACTGTTTCCACCTGTAAATAGAAGCGTATCTATGTTTGGGTATTCATTTAAATAACCAATCAAATTTCTAAGTTTTATGTTTTGCATTCCCAAATCAGATGCATCCTTTTTTTCACGTTCACAACTTTCTACAATATCACATACCCCAATTTTATGATTGACTAAAAATTGTTTTCGCTGTTGAATAGCTTCTACTGAATTATCAAATTTCAACTTTAAATCATGGATTTTATCAATAAATAACCACAACGAATTATAATAACTTCCGTAGCAAAAATCGACATCTTTCTCAAGCAATTCTCCTGTTGAAAAACGTGGTGGTGGCAAGGTGCCCACAATTAATTTTGTGGTATCTTTTTTTATAAATGGCTGATATGGATGTTCGTGTTTAAACATGTTACTCTAGGAATTCATGTAGATTTTTTGTATTTTAATCGTTCAAAACTAAATTATGGGTAAAGGTGATAAAAAGACAAAACGTGGAAAAATAAACCGAGGTACTTTTGGAACCAGAAGACCACGTGTTAAAAAAAGACGCTCTATAGAAAGCAAAATAGATATTAACAAAAAGGCAACTGTTAAATAACTAGCGTATAAAAACTAGATTATTTTCTTTGGACATGGATTCACTAAATCCGTAACCATCAAAATTAAAGCCTTTTATATCATCCATGGTTTTTGCATTTGTATCTAAAATATAACGGGTCATGAGTCCGCGTGCCAATTTTGCAAAAATACCAATGATTTTATATTCCCCTTTGTTAAGGTCTTTAAATTCAATATGAATCACTGGCACTTTTAGTGCTTTTGTATCTATGACCTTAACATATTCACTGCTGGCAAGGTTTAAAAATAACTCATCCTCTTTTAGTTCTTCATTTAAAGCTTGGGTAACTTTCTTTTTCCAGAAATGATATAAATTTTTGTTTTTTCCAATAGGGAATTTAGTTCTCATTTCCAATCGATAAGGTTGCATTAAATCAAATGGTTTTAAAACGCCATATAAACCCGAAAGTATCCGAACTGTATTGTGTAGATTTTCAAATTTTTCTTTGGGAATGGTATATGCATCCAAACCACGGTAAACTTCTCCATTAAAGGCATAAATTGCCTGACGCGCATTATCTGAAGTGAATGGTAATTGCCACTCCTGATTGCGCTGATAATTTAATTGACCCAAAGCCTCAGAAATGCTCATGAGTTTTGATAAACTTTTAGCCGATTTCTTTTTAAGAAGTTTATTAATGCGTTCAGATTCCTTTAAAAATAAAGGTTGCGAATATTGAGTTGTTGGTAATTTAGTTTCAAAATCCAGGGATTTTGCTGGTGATAAAACGAGTTTCATTCAAAATTTTTATTTATCATTTCCGTGCAAACGGAAATCTTACATTTTTATAATTTCAAAGTTACAATTCCTAAACTACATTAAAAATGTAACCTAATAATTATTTATAATAGCTGAATAGATTAAAACAAACGCTGTTGTCTTTGTGATAAAAAAAAGATAATTTAATTTAGCATCTGATATAAAAAATAAAAACCTTGCGTATCAGTTGAAGTTAGGTAACATTTTATTTGATAGTGCTTTAGATCATTTTTCACAAAACATAATAATATCTTACTTATCACATTTAATAAAATAATAATTAATTACAATATGAAATACAATAGATACATCAAAGACTCAGCCCTGGTTTCTGAAATTGGACTTGGTGCATGGCAATTGGGGAATAATTCCGGATGGCAGAGCATGTCAGAAAAGGATGCTTTAGAACTTGTTGAAAAATCATTGGAATACGGAATCAATTTTTTTGATACAGCGCCAAATTATGGATTTGGAACCGGCGAAGAGAGGCTCGGTAAAGCATTAAAGAGTGTTGATAGAAGTAAAATTGTAATCAATACAAAATTCGGACATACTGATACGGGTATCACTAATTTTAATTCAGATTATATTCGGGAATCTTTGGAAGGCAGCTTAAAAAGATTACAAGTTGATTATGTTGATTCGCTTATTATTCATAATCCACCCTTCGAGTATCTGAATGGTAATAAAAACGACCATTATGAAATCCTGGAACGATTAATTGAAGAGGGCAAAATAAAAGCATATGGAGCATCTTTAGATACTTATGAAGATATGAAGCTGTTAATGAATACCACAAATGCTAAAGTAATTGAGGCTTTTTTTAATATACTACATCTGGATGCTTCAAGAGCATTTGATATGGCAACAGAAAAAGAGGTTGGTATCATCGTTAAAATCCCTCTTGATTCAGGTTGGTTGTCAGGAAAATACAATGCAGAAAGCACCTTTCATGACATCAGAAGCCGCTGGTCCAGACAGGATATTCAAACCAGAGCGCATTTGGTTAATAGGGTGAAAGAAATTGTCCATGCAAAAAATGATCTTGCACAAAAAGCAATTTCATTTTGTTTGGCCTATGATGCTGTCTCCACAGTTATACCCGGGAATGTAAATATAGCTCAGTTAACCAGTAATGTGGAAAGCGTAAACAACCCGATTTCAAGGGAACTTGTTGAAAAGTTGGAGGATTTTTATTTAAATGAAGTAAAACAGCTCAATCTTCCGTGGTAAACAATATTTCATCGGACTCCTATAAAATTAAAGGTTGTGAGTATTGAGTAGTTGGTAATTTGCTTTCAAAATCCAGGGATTTTGCTGGTGATAATACTAATTTCATTTACAGAATTTATTTTCCATTCAAAGTTGCAATTACTAAAAGGCATTTAAAAACGTTAACAGATGGAATCTATAAACTCCCTTTGTTAGAAAAAAATGATAAATTCGTTTAGTAATCAAACTGAAAATACATGACCAAAAAAAACATTTTAATTTCATCTGAAGAAATGCAGCATTTGCTTTACAACCTGTTTTTTAAGTATCATTTTTCAGTTGAAAAGGCTAAATTATTGGCGCAAACTTATACCAAAAACACCTTGGATGGCGTAAATTCTCATGGTATTAATCGGGTGCCACTTTTTATAAATTATATAGAAAGAGGACTCGTTCATGTAGATGCTGAAGCTGAAAAAGCAGAATCTTTTGGGAGTATTGAACGTTGGGATGGCAACCTTGGCCCTGGAATAATAAATGCCACAAAGTGTACTAAAAGAGCTATAGAGCTTGCAAAAAGTAACGGCATGGGTTTGGTAGCATTACGAAACACGAACCATTGGATGCGTGGTGGCACTTATGGATGGCAAGCTGCAGAAGCGGGTTGTATTTCTATTTTATTTACTAATACTCTACCAAACATGCCACCTTGGGGAGGTAAAGAGAGCCGTATAGGAAACAACCCTTTTATTGTTTCAATACCCCGAAAAGAAGGGCATATTGTACTGGATATGGCGATTTCTCAATTCTCGTTTGGGAAAATAAATGAGTATAAACTTAAAGGCGAAAAACTGCCTTATTTTGGTGGCTGGGATTCTGACGACGAGCTTTCCAACGATCCCGAAAAAATATTAACAAGAGAACGTGGGTTACCAATTGGATATTGGAAAGGCTCTGCGCTTTCGATGATTTTAGATATGTTAGCAACCTTGCTCACAGCAGGGAATTCTACTTACAAAATTGGATTAAAAGGCCATGAAACCGCTGTGTCACAAATTTTTCTATGTATTTACCCGGAGTTATTTAACGATAAAAATATTCAGGAAACCCTGCTTAATGAAATTATTAACTACACCCACAATGTAGAACCTATGTGCCCTGGCGATAAAACGTACTATCCGGGAGAACGCAGCTTAAAAACCCGTATCAAGAATTTAAAAGAAGGCATGTCAATAAGTGAAGAAATTTGGAATAATGTGCTGGAATTGGCTAAAAAATGAACTACCTCGACGCAGAGCGTACGAGGTATCAAGTTGAATTTTCATTTTTATTTCGACGCAGAGCGTCGGGGAATTGAACCCTAAAAACGATTAAAAATATTGCAGACTTTATTTTGTAAGAAATATTAATAAATTTATTTACAATTGATATAAACAATTAAAAGAGTTTATATCCTGAAATATACAAAAACCACAAAACTACCATAAGTCATTTGAAACTAAAAGATTGTGTTATCTGCGTTAGGGATTGCAATGAAAAGCCCACAGCGAGGTACGAGCGAGGACTTGTAATGTAGAGCCCGACCCTTGTGGTAACGCCCAAATAATATTTAAGAAATTGACTTCAACTGCCCTAAGTTTGACGGAATACCACTTATTCTTCTACGTCCTGATGTTTTGAATAGCCTCTCCATTTTTCAATACACTGCTGCATATCATCTGGAATCTCTGTATTGAATTGCATAAACTTACCCGTTTTCGGGTGTATAAACCCTAAGGTTTTAGCGTGTAGTGCTTGCCGTGGTAATATTTTAAAACAGTTGTCTACAAATTGCTTGTACTTTGTAAAAGTGGTGCCTTTTAATATTTTTTCGCCTCCATAACGTTCATCATTAAACAGCGTATGCCCAATGTGTTTCATATGTACACGAATTTGGTGTGTTCTGCCGGTTTCAAGCTTGCAAGACACCAAAGTCACATAGCCTAAACGCTCTAACACTTTATAATGCGTTATGGCAGGTTTTCCTTTTTCAATATCATCACCAAAAAATACAGTGTTTTGAAGTCTGTTTTTAGGATGCCTTCCAATATGCCCTTCAATAGTTCCTTCTTCTTCTTCAATATGCCCCCAAACCAAAGCAACATACTCACGTTCACTGGTCTTTTCGGCAAACTGCAATGACAAATGTGTCATAGCGCGTTCTGTTTTTGCAATGACTAAAAGTCCGCTAGTATCTTTGTCGATTCTATGTACCAATCCCGGTCTGTCACTGGAATTATTTGGTAAATTATCAAACCGATAAATGAGTGCGTTTATTAAGGTGCCCGAGTAATTCCCATGACCCGGATGCACTACCATGCCAGCTGGTTTGTTCACAACCAAAAGCGTATCATCTTCATAGACAACATCCAGTGGAATGTTTTCACCTACCAATAAATTTTCATATGGCGGATGTGCAAACAGCACCCGTATAACATCCAAAGGTTTTACCTTGTAATTTGATTTTACAGCAACATTATTTACAAAAATACTTCCGTTTTTTGCGGCTGCTTGAATTTTATTTCTTGTGGCATTCTCAATAAAATTCATTAAATATTTATCAATTCGGAGCGGTGACTGCCCTTTATCTACAGTAAATGAATGATGCTCATAAAGGTCATCATTTTCTTCATCTGGTAAATTAGTGGTTTCATTTTTCATCATTAAAATGGTCTGTTTCCATTACCTAGAACCAAATCAATTTTTGATGTTTTTTCCAATTTATCTCCCGGCTGAATTTCTTTTCCTTTATACGTCATTTTTAGCACCATATCTTTTCCAATATTATCTACATATGTAATTTTACCAACATTAAATCCCATGGATTCAAGAGTAGGTTTTGCTTGCCTAAACGTGCGTTCCTTTAAATCTGGCACCCCAATTTTTAAATACCCCGAAGGATTAAGTGTAATATATATTTTTCTATCCTCTTTTACCTTGGCTCCTGCTTTTGGATCTTGTTCAATCACAGAAAACTTAGGATATTTTGGATTGTAATTGGCTGAATCCTGGATTTCTAGTACCAGTTTATTCTGTTCAAGTTCTATTTTTGCAACGTTTATTGACTTTCCCGTTAAATTGGGAACTGTTTCAAATTCGCCATGATTGGTTGAAATATTCAACCATTTTAATAGAATAAAAGATAATACAAACACTGCCGCAACGGCTAACAAAATTTGCTTTAAAAATACTTTGCTGGAAAAAAATTTAATAATGCTCATGAATAGTAAAAATATTTAACAAAACTAAACAAATTTATGTTTCTAAAATTTAATTGCTTTAATTTTCGTTTTATTATATACGGTACACAAATAATAAAAAGATCAAATACGTTGAATTAATTTTTTTCTTGTTGGTATCGTTTGGAATAATTGATATTTTTACAAAACGATAACAACAGGCGTTTATTTGAATTACGAAACTTTATTACCTATGAAAAAAAACATCGCGATTATTATGGGAGGTTATTCCAGCGAATATGAAATCTCCTTAAAAAGTGGAAACGTTGTTTTTGAAACCTTAGACCAAACGAAATATACCCCATATCGCATTCATGTTTTTAAAAATAAATGGGTTTATGTTGATACTAATGGTAAAGAATTTCCTGTTGATAAGAATAATTTCTCTGTTACTGTAAACCATTCAAAAATCACATTTCAATGTGTTTTTAATGCTATTCATGGATCACCCGGTGAAGACGGTTATATGCAAGCTTACTTTAAACTTCTTAATATCCCACAAACCAGTTGTAGCATGTACCAAGCCAGTTTAACATTTAACAAACGTGATTGTTTAAGTGTGCTGAAACCTTATGGTATTAAAACTGCAGCATCCTTTTATATGAATCTTGGTGATGTCGTAAATGAAGATAGTATCATTAAAAAAGTTGGGTTGCCCTGTTTTGTAAAAGCAAATAAAGCGGGTAGTAGTTTCGGTATTACTAAAGTATATAAAAAGGAAGATTTACAAAATGCCATTGATGTTGCCTTTAAAGAAGATGATGAAATTATTATTGAATCATTTTTAGATGGAACCGAAGTTTCAGTGGGCGTGATAAGTTATAAAGGTAAAACCAAAGTATTGCCCATTACTGAGATAGTGTCTAATAACGATTTTTTTGATTATAAAGCTAAATACCTAGGGGAATCTCAAGAAATTACCCCGGCAAGGTTAACCAAAGATCAAGAAAACAAAGTAAATAAAGTTGCCAAACAGGTATATGAAATTTTAAAAATGACAGGATTTTCAAGAAGCGAATATATTTTTAAAGATGGGGAACCTCATTTGCTTGAAGTGAATACCGTACCTGGTTTAACGCGTGAAAGTATCTTACCGCAACAGGCTGCCGCTGCAGGAATTAGCTTAAGTGATTTATTTGATAATGCTATTGAAGAAGCTTTGAAATAAAAATTGTAATTTTAAATTATGAAGAAAGCACTTTTTCCTGGATCCTTTGATCCCTTAACTTTAGGTCACCAAGATATTATTAAACGTGGTGTAGCCTTATTTGATGAAGTTATTGTGGCTATTGGAATTAATTCTGAAAAGAATTATATGTTTTCTTTAGAAGAACGTAAACGATTTATTGAGGAGACATTTAAAAATGAACCTAAAGTGAAAGTTGTTACTTATGAAGGGTTAACGGTTCAGTTTTGTCAAGAAATTAAAGTGCCTTTTATATTAAGAGGTTTGCGAAATCCTGCCGATTTTGAATTTGAAAAAGCCATTGCCCATACCAACAGAATGCTTTCAAAAATAGAAACCGTATTCTTACTTACATCTGCCAGAACATCGTATATAAGTTCAAGCATTGTTCGGGATGTAATAAGAAACCATGGCGATTACACGAAGTTAGTTCCTGATAGTGTAAAGGTTAAATAGCTATTAGGTTTAATTCTTGACACCTAAAAACATTACATCTTATATTCTGACAATCCTTTTGTGAATGCTTCCGGGTTTTCCGCTAAATGGTATCTTGGATCGTCAATATCTTCTTCAATGACTTCGTAAAATTTAGGGTTTGATTTGTAAAGAAGTATTTTACAATCTTCACTTAAGTGTTTTAATTTTATGGATTTTCCTTCAGCTTCATATTTATTAACCAGATTAAAAATGGCTTCAATGGCTGAATGATCACTCACTCTGGATTCAACAAAATCAATTTCTACGTTTTGCGGATCATTTTTCACATCAAATTTATCATTAAACGCAAGGATAGAACCAAAAAACAATGGCCCCCAAATTTCATACACTTTAGTACCATCTTCACGCATACGCTTTCGCGCTCTAATACGTTTGGCATTTTCCCAAGAAAACACCAACGCACTCATAACAACTCCGGCAATCACGGCAATAGCCAAATCGAAAATAACAGTCAGTGCAGATACCGTTACCAAAACAATGACATCACTTAATGGGATTTTATTTATTAATCGTTTAGTCAATTAGTTCTTATAAAATCTCTACGC
>TARA_R110002050_G_scaffold109796_5_pt1 | contig 17720 bp, 19 predicted proteins | sample TARA_R110002050 | Tara Oceans TARA_R110002050 (sample SAMEA4396988) | marine metagenome | biome: Polar Biome; feature: [DCM] deep chlorophyll maximum layer (ENVO:01000326); material: water (ENVO:00002006), including particulate matter (ENVO:01000060) such as... | depth 25 m
ATAATCCTTGGGATAAATACGAAACTGAATTTGCTTTAGATACAGTTCATACAGCTACTATAGCAGAGGTTGTTGATAAAGGAGCAACTATCGATTTCAATGAAGATATTCAAGCATTTATACCAACACGTCATTTAGAAAAAGAAGATGGTTCTAAATTAGGTAAAGGTGATTCTGCTGAATTCAAAATTATTGAGTTCAATAAAGAATTCAAGAGAGTTGTAGCAAGTCATACTGCTATCTTTAAAGAAGAAGAAAAACGTAATGTAAAAGCTGCTGTTAAGAGACAAACTGCTGCTGCTGAAGAAGCTAAGCCTACATTGGGTGATGCTAACGAAGCTTTACAAGCGTTAAAAGATAAAATGGAAGGTAAAACTAAATAGTAACTTTCTTCATATTCTTGATCTACTCTAGTAGATTTTAAAAAGCCTGAACATTTGTTCAGGCTTTTTTTTATCAAATTGCCAGCTGTCTTTGGGTGTATATGCTATAATTCTTTAAAAAAAATATAGCCCTTAAGATGAAAATGATTTTTGACTCATATTTAGCAGATAATTTGATACTTTTGTAAACACAAATTTAGAGCATGAGTCAAAAAGTATTGCTTTCTTCCAAAGAGATAAATATCATCCTGCACCGCTTGGCTTGTCAGCTTTTAGAAAACCATTTAGATTTTACAAACACTGTTTTAATAGGTATACAGCCCAGAGGTATTTTTTTGGCCCAACGGCTTAATGATATTCTTAAATCAGACTATGGTGTAAAACATATAGACCTTGGTTTTTTGGATATTACTTTTTATAGAGATGATTTTCGAAGAGGTGATAAACCTCTTGAGGCAAATAAAACCAATATCAATTTTTTAATAGAAGATAAAAAAGTGGTATTTATTGATGATGTTTTATTTACGGGACGTAGTATTAGAGCAGCCTTAACTGCAATTCAATCTTTTGGCAGACCCTTAGAAATAGAACTATTGACTTTAATAGATAGGAGATTTAGTAGGCATTTGCCTATCCAACCAAATTATAGAGGAAGGCAAGTTGATGCTATTAACAACGAAAAGGTAAAGGTGATGTGGAAAGAAAATGAAGGTGAAGATGCAGTTTATTTAATCAATACCACGGTCTAAAGTTTAATATAGAATAGGAAAAATAAGCATATGAGCGAGTTGAGTGTAAATCACTTATTAGGAATTAAATATCTTAAAGAGCAAGATATTCAGCTCATTTTTGAAACTGCGGATCATTTTAAAGAAGTTATAAATCGTTCCATAAAAAAGGTGCCATCTTTAAGGGATATTACCATAGCGAATGTATTTTTTGAGAATAGTACCCGTACAAAACTTTCTTTTGAACTAGCAGAAAAACGATTATCTGCGGATGTGATTAATTTTTCAGCAGCACAATCTTCGGTTAAAAAAGGTGAAACTTTAGTTGATACCGTTAATAATATCCTCTCCATGAAAGTTGATATGGTGGTCATGCGTCATCCAAATCCTGGAGCAGGTATATTTTTATCTCGACATGTTAAGGCCGCAATTATAAATGCTGGCGATGGAGCCCATGAACATCCAACACAGGCCCTATTAGATTCATTTTCAATTCGCGAAAAATTGGGCGATGTTGCTGGTAAAAATGTGGTTATTGTTGGTGATATATTACATTCTCGTGTAGCCTTGTCAAATATCTTTGCACTAAAGTTACAAGGGGCTAATGTGAAGGTGTGTGGACCTAAGACATTGCTTCCAAAATATATAGAGTCATTGGGAGTTACTGTTGAAACAAATCTTAAAAAGGCATTAAATTGGTGTGATGTAGCCAATATGTTACGCATACAAAATGAACGTTTAGATATTAGTTATTTTCCAACCACTAGAGAGTATACACAACAGTTTGGAGTAAATAGAAAATTGCTTGATAGCCTAGATAAAGAAATAGTTATCATGCACCCAGGACCAATAAATAGAGGGGTGGAAATAACAAGCGATGTTGCTGATTCAAAACAATCGATTATCCTAAATCAGGTTGAAAACGGTGTTGCAATTCGTATGGCTGTGATTTATTTATTAGCTTCAAAAATAAAATAAAGAATTATGATTTTTGATTCAGATGGTACTACAACAATTGTTCTTCAAGAAAAGGCAACTTTAAAAACTTTTTTAGAGAATCTTTTAAAAGGATATGATAAAATTAAAAATGATCATATCATTGTTAATCTATTTTCATTTTCAAAATTAACAGAGAATGATATTTTAGAGTTTTTAGAGATTTCTAATACCCATAGAAAATTAAAAAAATCTTTTGTTTTGGTTACTGATACCATTGCTTATGATGAAGTCCCAGATAAAATTTGTGTAGTTCCAACTATTCAAGAAGCAAGAGATATTATTGAAATGGAAGAAATTGAACGAGATTTGGGACTATGAGTTATCTTGCTCAAATTAATATTGCAAAAATGATTGATGCCATTGATAGTCCAATTATGGCTGATTTTGTTAATAATTTGGACAGCATTAATGCGTTGGCAGAACGAAGTGATGGGTTTGTTTGGCGCTTAAAAGATGAAGAAAATAATGCGACTACAATTCAAGTTTTTGAAGATGATTTTATTGTTGTCAACATGTCTGTTTGGAAATCGATGAATGCTCTTTTTGAATTTACATATGCATCAGATCATGTGGAGATATTTAAAAGAAAAAAAGAATGGTTTCGTAAAATGAAAGAAATGCATATGGCATTTTGGTATGTGGAAGATGATTGCATGCCTACAACTCAGCAAGCCAAGGAGCGATTGACATATCTGCAGAAACACGGTGAAACTCCTTTTGCATTTACCTTTAAAAGTAAATATACACCAGAAGATGCTAAAACTTATATACCGAAAACCTAGATAAATTTTCATGAAATTAACCATACTAGGTTGTTATGCTGCAACTCCTCGAACACTTACCAATCCTACTTCTCAAGTTTTAGAAATAAAAAATCATATGTTTTTAATTGATTGCGGGGAAGGAACCCAGGTGCAATTGAGAAAGCATAAAATCAGATTTTCAAAAATCAATTATATTTTTATATCCCATTTGCATGGGGATCATTTTTTTGGTTTACCAGGATTAATTTCAACATTTCGACTGTTGGGTCGAGATGCTGAAATGCATATCTATGGACCTAAAGGCATAGAACAGGCTATTAATTTATTATTGAAATTAGGGAATTCATGGACAAATTATAAGCTTGTCTTTCACGAATTGACGCTAAAGACTTCGGAAGTGATTTTTGAAGATAATAAGGTTAGCGTTGAAACAATACCATTAGATCATAGAGTGTATACCAATGGCTTTTTATTTAAAGAAAAATTAGCTCCAAGAACACTTGATATTGAGACTGCAACTAATTATGGGATTGATAAGTGTTATTTTCAAAATATAAAAAATGGAAAAGATATTGTTTTGGATGATGGTAGAACCATTACAAATGATAAATTAACTTTTGATCCTCCTAAACCTAAAAGCTATGCTTTTTGTAGTGATACTGCTTACAAACCGGGTATTGTTCCTCAAATAAAAGAAGTCGATGTTTTGTATCACGAAGCTACATTTTTAGACTCTCAATTAGCATTAGCGCCTAAAACAAAACATTCTACTGCCAAAGAAGCGGCTTCAATAGCAAAGCAGGCTAATGTTGGTCAATTAATCTTAGGGCATTATTCTACGCGTTATAAGTCAATCGAATTATTTAGAGAAGAAGCTTCTGAGATATTTGAGAATGTCTTGCTTGCCGATGATGGTAAAGTATTTGATTTCACAAAAAAATAAATAAGATTTATTTCATTAATAAGTGTTGAGAATCTTCTTGTTTTCCTATCTTTTACAGAACTTTGTTTATCTTGTTTTATTTTAAGAACATATGCAAAAAGACTTAGGAGATTATAGAAAAAATTATACCAAAAGTGAATTAATAGAATCAAGTATTTCTGATAATCCTATGGAACTTTTTCAGAAATGGTTTTATGAAACAGAAGCATCTGATGGCATAGACGAACCGAACGCAATGACCGTTTCAACTATTGGATTAGATGGTTTTCCAAAAAGTAGAGTGGTACTCCTCAAAAAATATACTTTTGAAGGGTTTATATTTTATACGAATTACAATAGTGAAAAAGGTAACGCTATTGCTCATAACCCCAATGTATGTGTGTCTTTTTTTTGGCCTAATATGGAGCGACAAATAATCATAAAAGGTAAAGCCGAAAAAATTGCAGAAAATTTATCTGATGGCTATTTTGAGTCACGACCTGATGGTAGCAAATTAGGGGCAATTGTATCAAATCAAAGTAGTGTTATTGCCTCTAGAGAGGCATTAGAGGAAAAATTAAAATTACTGGAAAAGACATATGAATCAAAAGTCATCGAAAGACCAAAATATTGGGGTGGTTATATAGTAAAACCAATTTCAATGGAGTTTTGGCAGGGACGACCAAATAGATTACATGATAGAATTAGATACACATTAGACGGTATCGATTGGAAAATTGAAAGATTGGCTCCTTAATAATTACATCAACTATTAACTAATTTTAAAAAAAATTGAAAACACTTATATTAATGCGTCATGCAAAATCTTCATGGGATTTTGCGGTATCAGATAGAGATAGGCCATTACAAGAGCGTGGAATTTCCGATGCTCATTTAGTAGCTTCCGAATTGAACCATTTAAAAATAAAAATTGACGCCTCATTTTCGAGTCCGGCAAATAGAGCTTTGCATACTGCAATGATAGCACTTAGGACAATAGATTTTCCTTTTTTTAAATTTCAAATAGACAATGATTTATATGATTTTTCAGGAGAATCGGTGGTAGAATTTGTAAAAGAAATGAGTGATGATTTAGATACAGTACTTATATTTGGTCATAACCATGCCTTTACTGAAATTGTCAATACCTGGGGTAATTATTATATAGAAAATGTTCCAACAGCTGGATTGGTACAACTAAATTTTGCAGTAGATAAATGGAGTGCTATTTCTAAAGGGATAATAGAAAAAACACTTTTTCCAAAACAACTTAGATAAATGATAAAGAGTAAAAATCAATATATAAATAGAGAAATTAGTTGGTTACAGTTTAATAAACGAGTCCTTCAGGAAAGTGCTGATAAAAAAGTTCCTTTGATAGAGCGTCTTCGGTTTCTAGGTATTTTCTCTAATAATTTAGATGAATTTTTTAAAGTGCGTTATGCTACTGTAAAAAGAATTGTAGAAGCAGGAAAATCAGGTAAAAGTGTTTTAGGTGGAGAAACAGCTAAAGATTTATTAGAAGAGATTACCACTATTGTTATTAAACAACAATCGGATAGTTTAAAGATTTTAGGACAAATAGAAAAAGAACTAGAAACCAAGGACATTTATATTATCAATGAAACAGAAATAAATGAATCTCAAGTAGAATTTATTAAAAATTATTTCGCACAACAGGTAAGTCCTGTTTTAATGACCATAATTTTAAATGATCTAAGAGATTTTCCTGTATTAAAAGATACAGCCGCTTACCTAGCAATTAAAATGGTCTTGAAAAGTGAAACTGATCATCGTAATTCTGAAAATAGATATGCTTTAATTGAAATCCCAAAAGGGATAGATCGTTTTGTTGAACTTCCGAGGGAAGGCGATAAAAGTTATATAATTTTATTGGATGATTTAATTAGATACAGCCTAGGAAGTATATTTAATATGTTTGAATATAAATCTATTTCAGCTCACATGATTAAAATTACTCGTGATGCTGAATTAGATATCGATAATGATTTAAGTAAAAGTTTTATTGAGAAAATTTCGAGTAGTGTAGAGCATCGGAAAACTAGTGATCCAGTACGTTTTGTTTATGATAAAAGTATAGCGAAAGACACGCTTAATTTTCTTAAAGAAAAAATGAATATTGAGGATACCGATAGTGTTATTCCAGGCGGTAGATATCATAACAGACGTGATTATATGAGTTTTCCTAGCCTTGGAAGACAAGATTTATTATATGATAAAATAAAACCATTGCCCGTAAAAGGGCTTACAATGGAAGGTAGCTTATTTGAGAATATTGCTAAAAAAGATTATTTACAATATACTCCTTATCATACTTTTTCATATATCATAAAATTTTTACGTGAAGCTGCATTAGATCCCAAAGTAAGAAATATTAAAATTACAGTATATCGTTTAGCAAACAATTCTCAAGTTGCGGCGTCATTAATTAATGCTGTTAAAAACGGAAAACAAGTAACTGTTCAAATAGAGTTACAAGCTCGTTTTGATGAACAAGCAAATATTGAATATGCAGAACAATTACAGGCAGAAGGGGTAAAACTTATTTTTGGGGTTCCTGGATTAAAAGTTCATAGTAAAATATGCTTGATTGAACGAGAGGAAGATAATATTATTAAACGATATGGATTTATAAGTACAGGTAATTTTAATGAAGCTACAGCACGTATATATACCGATTACACACTATTTACAGCTAATGATGATATTTTAAAAGAGCTGAATAAAGTATTCGATTTTTTTGAAACAACCTATAAAATTAATAAGTATAAACATTTGGTAGTATCGCCACATTATACAAAAAGTGTTTTTAAAAGGTTGATAGATGTAGAAATTGCAAATGCAAAAGCGGGTAAAGAAGCCTATATTAAGATAAAGATGAATAGTTTTACTTCCTATAAAATGGTAGATAAGTTGTATGAAGCGAGTAATGCAGGAGTAAAAATACAATTGATAATACGAGGAATTTGCTGTTTAATTCCTGGCGTTAAAGGCATGAGTGAAAATATTGAAGCTATAAGTGTTGTGGATAAATTTTTAGAACATCCAAGAGAATTTATATTCGCGAACAATGGTGATCCTAAAGTATATATTTCTTCTGCTGATTGGATGACACGTAATTTAGATTATCGAGTAGAAGTGGGCTGTCCTATTTATGATAAGGATATCAAACAAGAGTTAATAGATACTTTTGAAATATCTTGGAGTGATAATTTAAAAGCAAGAGTCTTTTCGGAGAAGCAAGATAATGCATATAAAAAGATCATAGGTCCAGAGGTACGTTCGCAATTTGCTCTCTACGATTATTATAAAACAAAATTAGAATCCTAAAAGCACAATATTGAAAGTAAGAAAATTTGCAGCAATAGATATAGGTTCAAATGCAATAAGATTGCTAACCCATAACATCATTGAAGAAAAGAATAAAGTAACGCAATTTAGAAAAAGTGCTTTGGTGAGAGTTCCCGTCCGTTTGGGTGAAGATTCATTTACCGTTGGTGAAATATCTGATCGTAACGCAGACAGAATTGTCGATACAATGAAAGCGTTCAAACTTTTGATGAATGTTGCTGGAGTAGAAAATTATATGGCTTGTGCTACCTCGGCTATGCGAGAAGCAAATAATGGACTTGAGATTATTAAGCGTGTTAAAGATGAAGCGGCTATAGAAATAGAACTTATTGATGGAAAACGAGAAGCTGCAATTATAGCATCTACAGATTTGAAGCAATTGATGCAAAAAGATAAATCTTATTTGTACATAGATGTTGGTGGTGGGAGTACGGAATTTACACTTTTTACTGAAGGGAAAATTCAAGTATCTAAATCATTTAAATTAGGTACGGTACGCTTGCTCAACAATATGGTTGGTGAAAGTACATGGTTGAAATTGGAAGATTGGATTAAACAACATGTTAAAAATATTCCAGATATCTCCATCATTGGGTCAGGGGGGAATATTAATAAATTACATAAGATTTCAGGAAGAAAAGAAGGCGAAGCATTATCTTCTTTATGGTTAAAAGCACAATATAGTTTTTTAGAAAGTCTAACGTATGAAGAACGAATATCTGAGTTAGGCTTGAACCCAGATAGGGCAGACGTTATAATTCCGGCCACCAAAATATTTTTATCTGCTGCTAAATGGAGTGGTGCTAAAAAAATTCATGTTCCTAAAATCGGACTGTCGGATGGGATAATTAAGACCTTATATTATGCTGATAAATAAGAAATAAATTAGCCGTGAATGCTATCTTTTTTGCCTAAATCTTTCATAAGGCTAGCTTCGTATGCGAGTAGCTCTTCCCATTTGGTATTCACTTCGGTACGGTCTCCATATTGTCGTGCAAATTTTAAAAACATGGTGTAGTGTCCTGCTTCACTAATCATTAATTTATGGTAAAATTCAGCTAATTCTTTATCTTTCAATTCTTCTGATAAAAGTCTAAAACGTTCACAACTTCTGGCCTCAATTAATGCAGCATATAATAGGCGATGTACCAATTGTGTTGTTCTACTCCCTCCTTTAGGGAAGAATTTAATAAGTGCGCCTACATAGTCATCTTTTCGATCTCTTCCTAAAGTGTTACCGCGTGCAATAATGCGGTCATGAACCATTTTAAAATGTCCCATTTCTTCGCGTACTAAAGCAATCATTTCTTGGACTAACTCTGTATACTCCGGAAAAGAAACTATTAGAGAAATAGCTGTAGCAGCTGCCTTTTGTTCACAATAGGCATGATCTGTGAGAATCTCATCAATATTTTTTTCTACAATATTTACCCACCTTGGGTCTGTTGGTAGTTTAAGGCCTAGCATTTTCTTATCTTTGATGACGAAATTAAAGAGAATTTATTAAAGATATATTTGAATATGCAATTTTTCTTTAGGCGTAATTTAAACTTAGAGAATAGATACTATTTTTTTTAATATTCCGTTATCCTTTTTGTTGGCTATTTATGCAATAAAAGCGGATGATTGAAGTTTTATTCATGTTTTATAGAAATAATTAAATGAAAATTTTATTTTTAAACGTAAGTCAAGAATTGATAAAATTACTCCGTCAAAATATAGATGAAAACAATCTAAAATGGATTGAAGATAAAGTTGAATCTGTAATTCAAAATAGATCTTCTAAAGAACTCTATTTATGCTATAGTTTGTTAGCTTCAAAAATCAAGGAAGACGAAATCTTGACATTTCCTTTAAAGAATTCTGAGGTTACAAAGTATTTGATTAGTCAAAATGCAAACCTATTGGAAATTGCGAGGGTTTATTTATTGACTAGGGTACTCGAATTTGATCATGACTTTTTTTCTATAAAAGTGGCCAATATTATTGAAGTTTCTGATTCTCAAGAAACAGAAACTTTTTTGAAATTTTTGATATTGTTTCCTAATCCAGAAACATATAGGAACGTTGCAGTGGATGCTATACGGACAAATATTGCTTCTATATTTGATGCAATATCTTTAAACAATCCGTACCCATCATTATATTTTAATGATCAGCAGTGGAATCAGATGTATCTAAAAGCTGCTTTTATGCAAAGAGATTTGAGTATGATTTTAGATATAGATCAAAGGGCTAATAAAGATCTGGCTCGCATAATTTCAGATTATGCACATGAAAGATGGGCTGCCTCTAGACTTGTAGACCCTTATTTTTGGCGACCGGTTGGACCATATATTGATGAGGCACTCTTAGTTGACATGAAAAGATTGTTACATAGTATGGATCATAAGGAAAAAATTGCAGGAGCATTATCATGTTCTGTATCTGAACATCCTGAAGCCAAAGCTATATTGGAAGAATTCCCGGAACTTAAAAAAAATATAGACCAACAATCGATTAGTTGGATAAACGCAATATAATATGGAAGAAAAGTTAATGATTATTGATCCTCATGTACATATGACATCTAGAACAACAGATGATTATGAAGCCATGGCAGCAGCTGGAATTGTAGCCGTTATTGAGCCATCTTTTTGGTTAGGTCAACCAAGAACTCAAGTTGGTTCCTTTCAAGATTACTATAGTAGTTTAGTAGGATGGGAACCATTTCGGGCAAGTCAATTTGGGATAAAACATTATTGTACAATTGGGTTAAATTCCAAGGAAGCGAATAATGAAGCACTAGCTGAACAAGTGATCGAATTACTGCCTTTATATTTTCATAAAAATAATGTAGTTGCTATTGGTGAAATAGGTTATGATGATCAAACGCCTGCAGAAGATAAGTATTTTAGAATGCAATTGGACATGGCAAGGGAGCTAAATATGACTGTCCAAGTACACACTCCACACCGAGATAAAAAGGCAGGAACTATAAAAAGTATGGAGGTGTGCTTAGAACATGGATTGGACCCCTCTAATGTAATAATTGATCATAATAATGAAGAAACGGTAAAAGAAGTTCTAGATCGAGGATTTATTGCTGCTTTTACAATATACCCTAAAACCAAGATGGGAAACGAAAGGATGGTAGAAGTTGTGCGAAAATTTGGAAGCACAAATATTATTGTTGATAGTTCTGCAGATTGGGGTGTTAGTGATCCGCTGGCGGTGCCAAAAACTGCAGCTCTAATGTTGAAAAAGGGAATACCAAAAGAGGATGTAATAAAAACATGCTATCAAAATGCTTTGGATGCTTTTGGTAAAAATGGTAAGATGAAAGAAGAGCATTGGTTAAGTGTAGCTGGTGTTGATCAAAGACAATTATTCAAAGATAATAGTGTATTAAGAGGCCAGGAGCCAAAAATTGATGGAGACAAAATCATCTAATACAAGTTCTTTTTTAAAAGGGTGTGTCATATTAATGCGACCACCAAATTTACCAACAGCTGCTGCAGATATTATTGCTGGTTGTGCAATTGTTGGCGTATTTGCTCATTTAACGTTGAACTTTACAGGAGGATTGGCTGTTGATATGATGCTTCTAGTGCTATCCTCCATATTGCTCTACGCTGGAGGTGTTGTTTTGAATGATGTTTTTGATTTTGAAATAGATAAGGCTGAACGACCAGAAAGACCTATACCTATGGGTACTGTACCGATAAATTCAGCTATATTTTTAGGAAGCGGATTGTTAGTTTTAGGAGTATTGCTATCATTTGTTGTTCAGTTAGAATCTGGTATAGTAGCTATAATTTTAACAGCTACTATTTTAGTGTACGATAGTTTAGCTAAACATCATGTTTTTTTTGGTCCATTAGTAATGGGGAGTTGTAGGGGCTTAAACCTAATGTTAGGAATGACTATTTTTGGAATACCACCAGTTTTATTTTGGTGTTATTCATTATTACCTATAATTTATATTGCAGCGGTTACCTTAATTAGTCGTGGTGAGGTGCATGGCAATAATAAAAAATACCTTCTTTTTTCTGGATTACTTTATGGAGTAGTGATTATATCTATTTTGACTCTCATTTTAGAATCAGAACAACATTGGCTTTTAATTTCGCCTTTTCTAATATTATTTATTGGAGCAATATTTAAACCGCTAGTAAAGGCATATAGCTTCAATACTCCGGAAAATATTAAGAAAGCAGTAAAAGCAGGTGTTATATCTTTGGTATTAATGAATGCGGCTTTGGCTGCTAGTACTTCAGAATGGTGGGTAGGATTGTTAATTATCCTTTTATTGCCATTATCTTTATTTTTGTCAAAACGTTTTTCAGTTACATAATACAGTGTTTATGCAAATACCAAATACTATTGCCCAAACCTTTAAAGTTGATTATACTTACAATTTATATTTTACTAATTTCTTGTTTGATAAGGGAAATGCAATTTTAAATGATATTCTAAAAAATTATATTAAAAATGGTGGAGTAAAAATATTATTTGTAATAGATGATGGGGTGTTAAAAGCTCATCCTGATATAGAAAATCAAGTAAAAAATTATTGTGTTCACTATGCTGTTCAGATAGAATATCGCGATGTATTAATTGTTCCGGGAGGTGAGCAGGCTAAAAATTCCTCTAAAATTTTGGATAGTGTTTTGCAAGCCATAAATGATAGTAAAATTTGTAGACATTCTTTTGTTGCTGCTATAGGAGGTGGTGCTGTAATAGATATGGTAGGTTATGCTTGTGCTATTGCGCATAGGGGGGTGAAACTATTGCGTATTCCCACAACAGTATTGTCACAAAATGATTCTGCAGTAGGGGTTAAAAATAGTATTAATTTTTTAGGGAAAAAGAATTTTTTAGGCACGTTTGCTCCTCCTTATGCTATTATAAACGACTTTAATTTTCTGACTACTTTGGAGCAACGGGATTGGGTGTCTGGCATTGCAGAAGCTATTAAGGTAGCATTAATAAAAGATAGTTCTTTTTATTTTGAGATTCAAAAATCTGCAGCTTTACTCAGGTCTCGAGATATGGCTAGTATGGAATACCTAATTTATAGATGTGCAGAATTACATATGGAGCATATTGCTCAGGGTGGAGATCCTTTTGAAACGGGGTCATCACGACCTTTGGATTTTGGTCATTGGGCGGCACATAAAATGGAACATATGACAAACTATAGCATTCGACATGGGGAGGCTGTTGCGATTGGTATGGGTATTGATCTTGCTTATGCAGAGATGATAGGTCTTATCTCTAATGAAACACTCCAATTAGTTCTGGAACTTATGCGCAAAGTAGGTTTTGATTTAAAGCTACCGATTAAAGCTGATGAAATGGATGAGCTTCTCAATGGAATTCAAGAATTCAGGGAGCATTTGGGTGGAGAACTAACCATTACACTCATATCAGAAATAGGAAAAAAACACGATGTTCACCAAATTGATATGGGAAAGATGAGGGAAGCTATTTCTTTATTTTTATAATTTTTTGATTGAAAAATATGTTGATTCAAAATAAATATCATCTTAGTTATTGTTCTAATATTCATCCTGGAGAAGACTGGGAAAACACATTTTTTAATTTAAAGGAGTATGTTCCTAAGATAAAAGAAGAGCTTTCCAAGAATACAAATTTTGGTATTGGATTGCGGCTCTCTAATAAGGCTAGCAAGCAATTGGCAGAAGGGAATAACTTAACCGATTTTAAATATTGGCTAAGCGAAAACAATTGTTATGTATTTACAATGAATGGTTTTCCTTATGGAGATTTTCATGATACAGAAGTGAAAGATAAGGTGCATTCTCCCGACTGGACCACTAGAGAAAGGGTTGATTATACAAAAAGACTTTTTGCCCAATTGGCTGAAATACTCCCAGAAGGTATTTCAGGAGGTATTTCTACCTCACCTATAAGTTATAAGCACTGGTATACATCAAATAAAGAAGTAGCCACAGCTTTTGAAATAGGATCGACCCATCTCGCTGAATTGGTATTGTACCTTTACCAATTGGAAAATACAACTGGAAGGTATATGCATCTTGATATTGAACCAGAACCTGATGGACTTATAGAAAATACACAAGAATTTTTAACTTTTTACAATAATTATTTACTTCCGATTGCTATAAAAGTGATTATTTCTAAGTTAGATTTAGCGCAACATGAAGCAGAAGATTTGATTAAAAAGCACATCACTTTATGTTATGATATTTGTCATTACTCATTGGCATTTGAAGAACCTTCCTACACTTTTGAAGAAATGAAAAAACAAGGAATAACTATTGGGAAAATTCAAGTGAGCTCTGCCCTTAAAATAGTATTTGGGGAAGGTAATGAGGCTGAAATATGGGATTCTCTTAAAAGATTTAATGAGCCTACTTATTTGCATCAAGTTACTGAGAAAATAGGAGAACAAGTGAAAGTTTATAATGATTTACCAATGCTACTTGAACAAAAGAAAAGTCATAAAGAATTGCGAGCACATTTTCACGTTCCTATTTTCTTAGATTCGTTTGATAATCTATATTCTACACAAGATCAGATTATAAAAACACTATCGTATTTAAAGAGTAATAATGTGACGGAGCATCTGGAAGTGGAAACCTATACTTGGGGAGTTTTACCTGAGACGTTAAAACTAGATTTAGATCAATCAATAATTAGGGAGTTGCGCTGGTTAAAAGATAGAATATAATGAATAAAACGGTAGTCATTAATATAGTTGGATTGACTAATAGATTGGTTGGTGAGCATACACCTTTTATAAAAAGTTTCTTAGAGAAGGGAGCTCATACTACTATAATGCCTATTGTACCTGCAGTTACTTGTGCCATGCAATCTACTTATCTTACAGGGAAACTACCTTCAGAACACGGTATAGTCGGTAATGGATGGTATTGCAAGGAAGAACATGAAGTGAAATTTTGGAAGCAGTCTAATGCTTTAGTGCAATCACAAAAAATATGGGATTCCTTAAAAGCACAATTTGAAGACTTTACATGTGCAAATTATTTTTGGTGGTACAATATGTATTCAAATGCAGACTTTAGCATAACTCCGAGGCCAAATTACCTTGCAGATGGTAGAAAAATACCTGATTTGTATTCCTATCCTCCTGATTTGAGAGACAAACTTCAGAAAGAATTAGGAACATTTCCGTTATTTCATTTTTGGGGACCTAAAACATCTATCAAATCTAGTCAATGGATTGCAGATGCCGCTATGACAACAGATAAAATACATAATCCTACTTTGAGCTTAATATATCTACCTCATTTAGACTATAATATTCAAAGACATGGATTAGATTTTTCTAGGATTTCTAAAGATTTAAAGGAGGTAGATGACGTTGTAAAACAATTGGTGACCTATTATAGTCAAACAAATTGTAATATAATTTTACTGTCTGAATATGGGATAACTAATGTTGATAATCCAATACATCCTAACCGAATTTTACGAAATAAAGGTTATCTGCAAATTAGAGAAGAAAGAGGACTAGAGTTGTTAGATCCCGGTGCAAGCGATGCTTTTGCAGTATCAGATCATCAAATATCGCATATCTATGTTAAAGATTCTTCGGATATAGATATTATTAAAAAGATTTTTGAATCAACACTTGGTGTAGAAAAGGTTCTTACTGGCAATGAAATAATAAAAGCTAAATTAAATCATGAACGAAGTGGAGATCTAATATTAATAGCAGATTCGAACTCATGGTTTACCTATTACTTTTGGTTGGATGATGCCAAAGCTCCTGATTACGCAAGGATGGTTGACATTCATAAAAAACCTGGGTACGACCCAGTGGAAATGCTTACAGATCCCAAAGATGTTTTTATTATTTTTAAAGTTTTATGGAAATTACTCCGAAAGAAATTAGGTTTTAGAACAGTACTGGATATAATTCCTTTAGATGCTTCTTTAATCAAGGGATCACATGGTAGAATACCTGAGGATTCAGATGATTATCCAATTTTTATTACCAATTCAAAATCAGTTTCGCTTGGGCAATGTATTGAAGCAAAAGACGTTTATACATTAATTCATCAACACGTAAGTAATAGCTAATTCTATGAATACATTCTTTAAAATACTTTCTTTAATCTTTACGATTCTTTTTTTATGGGCAGCTTTTGTTCAATGGAATGATCCCGATCCTTTCTTTTGGTATGCCGTTTATGGTAGTGCAGCAATTGCTTCAATGCTGTTCTTTTTAGATAAGCTTAATTATAAATTTGCTTTTATATTAGCTACTTTATATTTTGTCGGTATATTTTTATCTTGGCCATCTGAATTTGAGGGAGTTAAGATTGGAAATGGAGAAATTAATAATATAGAACATGCTAGGGAGTCTCTGGGACTATTAATTAATTTTTTAGTAGTGTTAATGTATGCTTTAAGGATTAGAAATAGAAAAGAAAAGGGATAGTTATTTTATAAATCTAAATCAAATTCCCTTCTTAAAATATCAATAGCTGGATTTTTCTCTCTCAGTTTTTCATATTTTTCTTCGGGCGTAAAAGCAAACTTTTTTGCGGTTGTTTCGTTAATGGTAATTTTTAGTTTTATAAAATGGTTATCCAATTTCAACCGTAAGTATTCTATTAAATCAAACTGCTCTCGTTCGATTTCCTTTTTCATTGTACCATTAGGTAGTTCTATCCAAATAGTGCTGTCATCTCTAAGTTTTGGAATATCCGTATTTAAATTTGACGCTAGTATTTTTCGCCCTTCAGTATCTATTTGATGCACAAAATCAGCCCAATGTTTTTGCATTTCTTCCTCAGTGAAAGATGATTTAGGTAGTTTACTTTCATCAATTACATCTTCCTTTTTATTAAGTTGATGTTCTTTTTTTCGTTTTAAACTCGATAGTGATAATCCCGAAACACGATGCTGCGGTGTAGCAATATTTATTTTTATTTCTTTCTCAGGAATAACTTTTGTCTCGTTTGAAACAACTGGATTATTCGTATTGGTCTCGGATGTTTCTTTGCCAGAAGTATTATTTGCTACGGTAGGAGTTGTAGCTTCTTTTAAAGTTGAAATATCCGGTAAAGTAGCAGTGTTAGGCTGTGTTTCTTCCGGCTCAACTGGGTCTATTAGGTCTATTTTTTCAGTAACAAGTTCTGGAAGTTCTCTTGAACTTAATACTGCTTCAGAAGCAGGTTCTTTTTTTGATGAAATAGATTTGGTGAAGTCGCTACTTTTGTAATAGGCAGCAGGAGCTATATAATTCTTTAAGGAATCAGATTTTTTTTTTCTCCATCAAAATCGATAGAGGATAATTTCATTAATGATAACTCTACTAAAAGTCTCTGATTTTTACTTGTTTTGTACTTTATATCGCAATCGTTGGCAATGTCCATTGCTTTGAGTAAAAATGAACTAGACGTTTTTTTAGATTGTTCTAAGTACATCTTTTTTGCATCTTCTCCAACTTCTAAAAGTTCTATAGTTGCTGGGTGTTGGCAAACCATCAAATCTCTAAAATGTGAGGCGAGACCAGTGATGAAGTGATGACCATCAAAACCTTTTGCTAAAGTCTCATTAAAAAGAATTAATAATCCAGGAATATTATGCGCTAATATTAAATCTGTAGCACCGAAATAGGTATCATAATCTAATACATTTAAATTTTCAGTAACCGCTTTACGTGTTAGTTTTTTACCAGCAAAACTTACCACTCTATCAAAAATAGAAAGTGCATCACGCATTGCACCATCTGCTTTTTGTGCAATGATATGCAATGCGTCATCTTCAGCTTCAATTTCTTGGTTTTCAGCTATATATTTTAAATATTCAGCGGCATCTTTTACAGTGATACGTTTAAAATCAAAAATTTGACAACGTGATAATATTGTGGGTATAATTTTATGCTTTTCTGTTGTAGCTAAAATAAAAATAGCATGTTTTGGCGGTTCTTCAAGCGTTTTTAAAAATGCATTGAATGCAGATTGAGATAACATATGTACCTCATCAATTATATACACTTTGTATTTACCTACTTGTGGTGGAATACGAACTTGATCTGTTAAACTTCGTATATCATCTACGGAGTTATTTGAAGCTGCATCCAATTCAAAAATATTGAACGCATAGTCTTCATCCTGACTTTGCGTGCCGTCTTCATTTATTTTTTTAGCTAGTATTCTGGCGCATGTAGTTTTACCAACGCCTCTTGGTCCACAAAATAAAAGGGCTTGTGCTAAATGATTATTTTCAATAGCATTCAGTAAAGTGTTTGTTATGGCTTGTTGCCCAACAACGTCTTTAAAAGTTTGTGGTCTATATTTACGTGCAGATACTACAAAGGGCTCCAATTCGAAATATTTTTTTTAGCTATTTGATTTCACCAATAAGGCTGATTACAAATATAAAAATAGCTAGCCATTATTAAGTGTATTTCGATCCTATATGGTATTTATTTATCAACAATTGAATTACCTTTGCAAATAGCAGGTCACCTTATCGCGGTTTGTTTTACAAAACGAGGAAAGTCCGGACACCATAGTGCAGCATAGCGGGTAACGCCCGTCACTCT
>TARA_R110002050_G_scaffold300621_3_pt1 | contig 17717 bp, 16 predicted proteins | sample TARA_R110002050 | Tara Oceans TARA_R110002050 (sample SAMEA4396988) | marine metagenome | biome: Polar Biome; feature: [DCM] deep chlorophyll maximum layer (ENVO:01000326); material: water (ENVO:00002006), including particulate matter (ENVO:01000060) such as... | depth 25 m
CGCAATGGCCGATAAATGCATCAGACACTCTCTCATCTTTAAGGTTTATTTTATATTGCAACCTGTTATGGGCTTGATTGAAGCGGAGATATGCTCCACATAGTGAATAAAAAATTGATGTGATTAATAATTTTGCTCCAACTTTCATAAAATAAAATAACTAAACTCAACACCGTAAAACATGGAAGAAGAGTCTGTAAGCAAGTTAATAGCAGTAGTGGTGCTATTGGTTTTGGGAATACTAGAGTCGATTGGTGGATTGTACTTTAATGATAAACGAACCAAAAACGATTTTACCATTGAATTGCTAAGTCTGGTAATATTGCCAACGCTCATACAACCGGGCATATTTTTACTGGTATTTTGGGTTTTAGGAACGTTTCTCCCGGGCTTTGAAGATTTGTTTATTGGAATTTCTATAGGGTGGCAAATACTGGCATTCCTTGTGTTGGATGATATGACCCAATACTGGTGGCATAGGTTTTCGCATGTAAATACAAAAATGTGGAAATTGCACCGACCCCATCATGTGGTAGAGGAAATGGGGGTGTTGGTAACCTATCGAAATGCAATTTTATATTATGCTTTTATGCCTGGTATTTGGTTTTCGGCCATGCTGGTATATGCAGGAATGGGGTATGTGTATTTGTTTTACTTACCCATAAAACTAACCATTATATTGTTGGCGCATAGCGAAACAAAGTGGGACCGCATCCTGTATAAATATAAAATATTAAGTCCCGTGGCATGGGTTATAGAAAGGGTAATATCCACCCCCAGTACTCACTTTGCGCATCATGGACTAACGGCAGAAGATGGAGTGTCGCACCCAAATGGTAACTATGGAAACCTACTGTTTATTTGGGATGTGATTTTTGGTACGGCTAAAATAACTCGAAAATATCCCACACGGTTTGGTGCTTGGAATCAATTAAAAGAACCGTGGTATGTGCAACTCTGTTTTCCGATTATCACTTCAAAAGATGCAAGAAGTGAATTGTTTTCCATTAAAACCAGGCATGATTATGATCCATCTGTAGATTTTAAGGAGTTTACTAAATGAGGTTTTAATTGGAATCATTTTGTATTTACTTTTTAGGTAAAAACGGAATTTTCAACCCAAAACAAATCCCCAACCAAGCAGGGTTTTACAATCCCAATAATTGTTTGTATTTTCACCGTTACTAATTAATAATCATACCCATGAAAACATTTGTTTTAAAATCATCCCTTATAGTGCTTGCGGCAGCAACATTCGTAGTATCATCTTGTAAAAAAGAAACCGCTAAATTTGACTCGGAGGTAAAAACCAAGACCGCTATTTTGCATTATACTAGGTCTTATGCCGTGGATGGATGCGGATATTTTTTAGACATAGATTCCAAGCAGTATAAACCCGATAATGAAGAAATTATTGATACTTTAGGGGCTACTGAGGACGTAACCGTGATTGTAGAATTTCAATATTTGGAAAATTCTATTTTTACTAATTGCGGAGATGCGCGCAAACCTTTGGAACATAAAGGGGTTCACTTAATTTCCATTAAAGAAAAGTAGGCAATTCACAAATTAAGTTAGGATGAATCAAAATCATTTACGATTTCCGATAGGAGAATTAGAAATTCCCAAATCTATCACCTCAGGAATGGTGGAAGAGTGGATTAAAGACATTTCTTTATTTCCTGAACGGTTAGCGCAATTGGTGAAAGATTTATCACCGAGCGATTTAGGGTTAACCTATCGGAAAGGTGGATGGAACATTAAACAAATAGTGCATCACTGCGCAGATAGTCATTTGAATAGTATCATCCGTTTTAAATTAGCACTCACCGAAAACAATCCAACTATTCGTCCGTATTTAGAAGCTAAATGGGCGGAGTTGCCCGATGCTCAATCCGCAGATATTTCACAGTCTTTGATGCTCATTAAAGGACTCCATGGCAAATGGAGCGTGTTATTGAATCATCTTTCTGAATTGGATATGACCCGAACGTACGTGCATCCGGAACATGGTAGAGAGTTTACCATTAGCCAAACCATAGCCATGTATGCGTGGCATTGCAACCATCATTTAGCGCATATAGAATTGGCGCTTTCCAATAAAAAATAGCTTTAATCCGAGTCCAATATGGAATGCGTTTTTGCGCGAATTAAATGGTGAATTTGGCCAATATACCTGGGTGCGAATTGTCACTTATCGGTGGGGAAAACTGCGTTACTTTTGCGCCTTCAAAAAACATAATTAGGCAAGATGACACCAGAAGAATTAAAAGAAAAAGTAGCGAATACTCCCGGATTGGTAGTGTATTTTAAAAACGACCGGTGTTCTCCTTGTTTAGCGCTTCGCCCAAAAGTGGAAGAATTAGTTCGGTTACAATTTCCAAAAATGGAATTTTTGATAGTGGATACGGTTCAGCAACCGTTATTATCTAGTGAGTATCAGGTTTTTGCTAATCCCACCATTTTAGTGTTTTTTGAGGGGCGGGAGTACATTCGTAAAAGTAAATACATCGGTACCTCCGAATTGGGCGAAGAGATAAATCGCTTATACCAAATGGTTTTTGCAGATTAGCAAGAAGTTTGATTCTACTTAAGGCGAATTAACTCCTTTACCGACACATCTAAAGTATCGTAATACATTCGAGCATTACGAGAGGTTTCGGTAGCTGGATATCCTAAAATAAGGTTCTTCACAGCCGCAAGAGTGTCTTTTCGCTCAAGCTCAATCTGACCGATATAGAAATAGACGGTTGAGGAATCTTTTGTAGCCATAAATTCGGCTTGTAGCAAGCTATCGGCCTTTAGAGTGTTTCCGTCTTCTTCGTAAATCAAAGCCATTCCCATGCGCACATTTTCACGGTCGGGTCTTATTTCAACCACACGTTGGTAATACATGAGTGCCGAATCATTTTGATGATTTAAGTGATAACTCCAAGCCATTCCATTATTGGCAAAAGCAGAATTGGGAGAATATTTTACGGCATTTGCCCAAAAATGGGTGCGGTTGGTAAATGCCTTTTGAAATTTTAAATTTTCTACGATAAATAAAGTAGCAAATACGCCCAAAAGAAGAAATACATATAATTTCTTGGAACTCTTAATTAGCTTGCCTAATGGACGTAAAATAAATGCCATTCCTACCATTGGAATGAGTAAGCGGTGGTAGTTTAAATAATCGGAAAGGGTAGTGGGAAGAAGAAACAAGAAAATCCATAGCACGCCAAAAACCAGGTCTTTTTGGGCGGTTTTAATGAGTTTGGGAATGGCTAATAGAAGAACGAAACCCGGAATGGCTAACGCTACAAACCCCCACGTTAATTCTAAAAATACTTGCAGGTTAAACGGAATGAGCAAAACGCTAAACATAACGATTAATTCTTCCCACGCAGTGGCTAGGCGGTAGAGTAGGTCTACAAAAGTGGTAGGTTCATCGGTAAGTGCCATAGACCGCATTATAAACCAAAGTAGTACAATGAGTGCCCAACCCAACATCAGTTTGAAATGAGTTTTTAACCAACCAAAAGAATCGATAATGAGCGAATTCCAAAACGCTATTTTCAAAAAATCAATCCATTTCCATTGGGTGGAATCGATCCATTTGTTTTGCGAATAAAAAACGAATAGCATGGAAATTACTGGAACCACAATAGTGGTTTCTTTGGTAAACATACCGAGCGCAAAAAAGAGGTAATGGAGGAATAACCAAAAGGATTTGCCTTGTTTTTGGTAACGAATAAACGCCCAAAGGGAGGAGATTAAAAATATAAATAAAACGATATCCACTCTGCCGGGAACCCATGCAACCGCTGGAACAAAAGCAGGGTGAAGAATGGCGAAAATGGTGAATACAAAACTAAAAATGGGGCTAAATTTCAACTCCATTAAAAACCGATAAAGCAATAGCATGGCCACTGCAAATATGCCAATGTTAAGAATAAAAAAAATGCGCCAAACCGGGTCCGGACTATGCGCAATAAATGCATCCGGCATGTAGGTTAAAATCTGAATAGGACGATAGTAGGTGCCGAGTTCTCTAGAGAATACATCATCCGTAAAAGCGGTGTAGATATGGCTTAAATGGGTGAGTTTATCCCAGTTTTCTTCAATCATTAATAAGTCATCCAACCCTGAAATACCGTTGTTTACTACGGGATGATAAAGCAGTATAATTAACGCGACCAGTAGCAGCGGAAATAGAATAACGGACTTAAAATTTTTCATGAAATTGAGTACATCAAAACAGATTTAAACTAGAATCGAATAACGGTGGAAGCACCACTTTTAATCGTGAAATCTTTCCATTTCGTGTTTTTAGAATTATGGTCAATCCCGGCACGATACATCACACGATAATTACCGGGAAGCAATTTCACGGTTTCAGACTTTGTATTTTTATTGAGGTCTAATACCCATTCCATTTCTCCATTTCTTCTCACAAAAATAGCTCCGTAGCCTTTGTAATTCCGAATCAAAGAAATTTGTCCATTATTGGGTAATTCAATTTTGGTGGTGGTGCTTTGCGTAATTTCTACATTCGTCAAATAGGTACGAGGTAGCGTAAGAATTTCTAAATCATATTTACCTACTAAATAATTTTGAGTAGTTCCAACTGGTTGTGCATTCACGGTTTCCATGTGTCCGGCTTTTCTAACAATAGCCATAGGTAACGCCTGAATGGAACGTGTATTTACCAGAATGTTTAAAGCCCCTTGAGGTGCATCAACCGCTATTATATTGTGAATGGCCGGGCTTATTTCCACTCCTTTTTTTATAATCTGCGGAACGGTATATACGTACAAATCGTATTTAATAGATGGGTCAATATAAATGGTATCTGGATTCCCTCTGGCATTCATGGTATGCATGTAATGATATTCCACGTCATTATACAATGGGTTTACAAACATCATTGGCACATTCGTTTCGGTAGGTTCTTCGTAAGAATCTAGCAAATTTACTTGCGCTGTGGTGGCGTTTAAGGCCTGCGAAATCACAATATCCAAAACATTGCCAAATACCTCGGGGCTGGTTACATCAAAGTAATTTCCAACACATTTAAATTGTTCTTTAAAATCATCTTTAAGTCCTAATCCAATTACAAATGGTTTTAAAATAATTCCGTTTTTTTGCAACGCTAATGAAACCGCACACGGGTCACCGTTGCATTCTTCAATACCATCGGTAATTAAAATAATGATGTTTCGGCAATTTTTGCATTTCGGAAAATCATCTCCGCTTCGTTCTAATGAAAGCGCGATGGGAGTGGTGCCTTTGGGTCTAATTTCAGAAAGCTTTTTACGGATAGCGTCAAAATTCCCATCTTTAAAAGGCACTTCTAATTTGGTATCGTTGCATTCTTGACCCGACAAATAGCTTTTGGAGTGACCATATACACGAAGGGCGACTTGTAGATTTTGCACGTCTCGAAGGCTATCCAAAGCAGTATTAAGTAGGTTTTTGGCTGTGATGTGCTTGGATTGACCTTCCCATTGGCCGTTCATGCTATTGGAACCATCATAAATAAATAGAATTCGGGTTAACTGTGGCGTTGGGTTTTGTGAAAAACCTAATTGGACAATTAGTAGTAAGCTGAATGTTAGAATATAACCTAGAAATGTTTTTGATTTTTGCATATCGAACTGGTTTAAAACCACACTTTCAAAAATGATGCCTTTTGCTTAAATGACAATGAATAAGCTGTTTTTTTATTCACAATTGAATGGTATTTAAGAGGAACATTGTTGGTACAAAAATATTGCTTTGTGCTCCTTAAAAAATAATTACTTTTGCCGCCTCTTAAAAACGCGAGATTATGGCATTACAGTGTGGAATTGTAGGACTTCCTAATGTAGGGAAATCAACTTTGTTTAATTGTTTATCGAATGCCAAAGCGCAATCGGCAAATTTTCCTTTTTGTACAATTGAACCTAATTTGGGCGTAATTACCGTACCAGACGAACGATTGAATAAGCTAGAAGAATTAGTTGTTCCGCAACGCGTTCAACCTACTACAATCGAAATTGTGGATATTGCAGGTCTCGTAAAAGGAGCAAGTAAAGGCGAAGGGTTAGGAAACCAATTTTTAGGAAATATTAGAGAAACCGATGCCATTATTCACGTGTTGCGTTGTTTTGAAGATGATAACATTATCCACGTTGACGGTAGAGTTGACCCGGTATCTGATAAAGAGATTATTGATGCCGAGCTTCAATTAAAGGATTTAGATTCGTTAGAAAAAGCGAACGAAAAGATTAAAAGAGCCGCAAAAACTGGAAACAAACAAGCCCAAAAAGAAGGGGAGTTTTATCAAAGAATTATCACGCATTTGAACGAAGGACTTTCTGTTCGTTCGATGGAAATCCATTCTGAGGACGAGCAAATTTTGTTGGACCGCTTACAACTGCTAACTGCCAAACCAGTTCTATACGTTTGTAATGTAGATGAAGCATCGGTAGTGAGCGGAAACGAACATGTGGAAGCCGTAAGAGAAGCGGTGAAAGATGAAAATGCCGAGATAATTATTTTAGGAGCGGGTATTGAAGCTGATATTTCTGAATTGGACACGTTTGAAGAACGTCAAATGTTTTTGGAAGAATTAGGTTTAGAAACTCCTGGAGTAGCTCGTTTAATTCAATCAGCCTATAAATTATTGAAGCTAGAAACCTATTTTACCGCAGGAGTAAAAGAGGTGAGAGCATGGACCATTGCTGAAGGAACTAAAGCGCCACAAGCCGCTGCGGTAATTCATACTGATTTTGAAAAAGGATTTATTCGTGCAGAAGTGATTCACTACGAAGATTTTGTTCATTATGGTTCTGAATCTGCAGCTCGTGAGGCTGGAAAATTGTCGGTAGAGGGAAAAGACTATACTGTGATTGATGGAGACGTGATGCACTTTAGATTTAACGTATAATAGGATTATAGGTCAATTGCGAATTGCCTGATTAAATTAGAGTGAAATAGGGCGTAGGGTTTATAAATCTTCCAAATCGCCCAACACTTTTTTCACATCTTCCTCGGTTTTATAAAGTTTTGTTTTACATACCTTGATAAGCTCTGTGGCGCGTTTTACTTTGGTTGAAAGTTCATCAATAGAAATATGGTCGCCTTCAATTCCGGCTACAATAGTTTCTAATTCTTTCATGGCATCTTCGTATTTTACTTCTTTACTCATGGCTGATTCTTTTGGTAATGGTACTTTCTAATTCCCCGTCAAATAAAACGGTTCGTAAAACTGCTCCTTTTTTTAGATTGTCGATACTGTGAATGGTTTTTCCGTTTACGGTAGTCATACTAAACCCTCTTTTTAATACGTTTTGGGGGTCGAGAATTTTCAATTTGGAAGTAAACAAATCGAGTCTGTTTTTTTCTGATTGAAATTTGGTTTGACTCGAATAATCCAATGCAGGCTTAAGTTTTAATGAGATTTTAGTATGTTGCAAGGTTAAATTTTCTTGCACCGTTTTGTTTAGGTTAGCCACCAATTGTTGCACCTTCAATTTTTCAACATTCAGAGGCTCTGCCGAAGAAGCCTTTAAAAACTGAATGGTATTCAATAACCGCTGCCATTGTGGAGCAATGGTTGTGTCCTGTAGTTTATGCAATAATTGATGCGCATAAATCAAGTCATTTTCTAATTCTTTATAAGTTTCAATTAATGTGTCGGCTACTGCGGTAGGGGTAATTTTATTGGTGTTTGCTACCATTTCTACCACGGTTTCGTTAGTAGAATGCCCAATGCCCGTAATTACCGGAATAGGGAAAGTGGCCACTGCTCGTGCCATTAAGACGCTATTGTAGCAATGCAAACCTACATCTCCGCCACCGCCACGAATAATTAATACTACATCAAAATCAGATACTTGATTTCGGATATTCTCTAGCTGTTCGGTGATGCTTGGAATAGCATTATCACCTTGTAGAACAGCGGTAAATAAAGTGATACTTATATTAAATCGGTTTCCTTTATGCTTAATGGTTTCTAAAAAATCATGATACCCTTTACTGGTAGAAACCGAAATAATAGCCAATCGCTGAGGCAAATAGGGTAGTGGTAATTGATGATTTTGATGAAAAACGCCTTCATCCTGTAAAGTGGCAATCGATTGTTTTTTCTCTTTTGCAATTTCACCCATTGTAAAAGATGGGTCAATGTCGGTGATGGTAATAGAAATACCATAAGCAGGCGAATATTTTACCTCTCCCAAAAACAAGATGTTCATACCTTGTTTTAACTCTTCTCCGGTAAGGTTTTTGAATTTAATTGCCAGACTTTGATAGGTGTTTCGCCAAATGATAGAACGAATTTCGGCTACAATTTTACCGTTTTTCTTTTCTACCAACTCCGGGTAACAATGGCCACTTTTAGGGTAATAGTTTAACCTAGAAATCTCTGCGCGAATCCAATAGGAAGAATTGAAACTACGTGCAATTACGTTTTCAATACTCTTGGTGAGTTCTAATAATGAATGAGATTTAATGGACATGAATAATGCTGCGTTGACATTTTATACGTTTTCCTCAAAGGCTTCTACCGCATTTTTCCACACATCTGGAACCAAAATGCTTTTATTTTCCGTATGGTTAAAAGCCACTAAAACGTTTAATCCGCTAGCTACTTCAATATCGTTTCCGTCAACGGTTTTAAACATTTTAAATTCAAATTCCATACTCTTATTACCAATGGCAACACATTCTAATCCACATTTGGCCACATCCTTAAAAAGTAAAGGCTGAATGTAATTTATTTCGGTACGCGCTAATAAAACGCCCCATTCATCCCAGTCATGACGGGTACCAAAAACAGCATCAAAATAGCGAACTCTTGCTTGTTCTACATAAGTCATATACACCACATTGTTTACATGTCCTAAGGCATCTAAGTCTCTGAATCTAATGTCTATTGGAGAAAAAAATTTCATTTGTTTTGAGATTGAGGATGTGTTATTTTGTAAGCCTACATCGGCCAAAACGGTAAAAGAAACTATTTATCTAATTTAGAATAAATAGAATTTTTACTCAGGTATTCCGGAACGATGGCTTTCATTTGACCTACAATTTTGAAATTGTCTTGGCTATCATACAACCCAATTAAATCACAAATTTGCTTTGAAATGTCTTCAAAGTTAGTCGCTCTTACTTGCGCTACCATAATTTGTTCATGGTGCGTTTTTAGCGTGTTTTCTTCGTTGGCTAACAGTTCTTCATACAGTTTTTCACCTGGACGTAGACCGCTATATTTTATTTCAATATCCCTCCCTAAGGTGAGCCCCGAAAGTTTTATCATTTTTTCGGCAAGCGTAACAATTTTTACAGATTCGCCCATATCAAATATGAATATTTCGCCACCTTCACCCATCATGCCTGCTTCTAAAACCAACTGGCAAGCTTCAGGAATGGTCATGAAAAAACGAGTGATATCAGGGTGCGTAACGGTAATGGGGCCGCCTGCCTCAATTTGTCGTCTAAAAATTGGAATAACAGAGCCATTGGAACCTAATACATTGCCAAATCTGGTCGTTATGTATTTTGTTTTGCTCGCTACATTTTTAGATTGGGTGTAAATTTCTGCAATTCGTTTGGTAGCACCCATTACATTGGTTGGGTTTACTGCCTTATCGGTAGAAATCATGACAAAATTCTCCACGCCAAACTCTTCCGATAAATCGGCTATTGTTTTGGTTCCATGCACATTTGCTCTAATGGCTTCAGATGGGTTTTCCTCCATCATAGGTACATGTTTGTATGCAGCCGCATGATACACAAAGTTGGGTTTGAATTCGTTAAATAAATTACGCATTCTCACTTCATCACGAATATCACCAATTACAATTTCGGTCATGGTGTTCCCGTATTCTGCTTTCATTCGTAACTCTAAATCATATAAGGGCGTTTCGGCCTGATCTAGCATGATTATTTTAGAAGGAAAATACTTTGCAATTTGGTCTACTAATCCCGAACCGATGGATCCTGCGGCTCCGGTAACTAAAACTACTTTTCCGCCCAATTGGTTTTTTATTTTATCCTGATTTAAAACAATTGGTTTTCTACCCAAAAGTTCTTCAATTTTAACCGGCTTGATTTGCTTGGAACTTAATTCACCATTAATCCAATCGGTAACCGGTGGAATAATTTGGGCTTTTACATTGTATTGTAATGCTAAGTCAATGATTTGTGATTTTTTGTCCTTAGGAAGATTTTGAACCGCAATAATCAATGTGGAAGGCTGGTTTTCTATGAATACTTTTTCCAATTCTTCTTCAGCGAAAATTTTAACACCTTCTAGTTTTTTTCCTTGCTTGCTTGGGTTTGCATCAATAAAACCAATGATTAAATATTTTTTTTCGGTAACCCTATCCAAGGCTTGTTTGGTGGTTAACCCGTTATGACCCGCTCCATAAATAACCACTCTTATTTTTTCGGAGGAAGTGGCGGTAATTTCCTGAAAAATCATTTTAATTACCGTACGAAATGAAGCCACCAAAAAGAAAGTGAGTACATATTCGATAATGATAACAGAGAATGGAAGAATGTAAGATTTGGTAATAATATATGAACCCACATTTAAGATAACAATTAATGCAGTACCTGCCGTGGTTGCTAAATAAAGCCGTTGTAAATCTTGAATATTGGTATGCCTAATTACCCCACTATAGGTTTTGAATAGATAAGAAATAACTAATCGAACGCTAATAACGGTGATGTATGCATGAATAAATGATTCGCGTTCACCATTGGGTATTTCAAAATTAAATCGAAGAAGATAGGATACGGCCAATGCGAATAAGAAAATGAAAACATCAATACTGAAAATTATCCATTTAGGTGCATTGGAATCAAAATTTAAATACGTTTTCACTATAAAATCTGGTTTTTTAGTTGGAGGTCAAAGATATTGTTAATTGTGATTTGAAGGGATAATTTTTAAATTTCTTGCTATTTTTAGTCCAGTTTATTTACCCATAGAATGTTTATTTGTAGAAATTCAAAATTATATGTCGGCAAAGGGTTCAAAAATTTCAATATATGGTGCAATTCTAGCCAATTTGGCCATCGCTGTATCCAAGTTTTTTGCGGGTAGTTTTACCGGTAGCTCTGCCATGATTTCGGAGGGAATTCATTCAATTGTAGATACTTCCAATGGTATTTTGTTGCTATACGGAATAAAACGAAGCGAGCGTCCGGCCGATGAATCGCATCCGTTTGGCTATGGAATGGAAATTTATTTCTGGTCGTTTGTGGTATCTATTCTCATATTTGCTTTAGGAGGTGGAATCGCTATTTACGAAGGAATTCATCATATTATCGCTCCATCCAAGGTGGAAAACATTCAAGTTAACTATATAGTTTTGGTACTAGCTATTCTTTTCGAAGGTACTTCGCTTATTGTAGCTCTTCGTGAGTTTAAAAAGGATAATGGCAAATATGGTCTGATAAAATCGATGCGTAGAAGTAAGGACTCTTCTAGTTTTGCCATTATTATTGAAGATTTGGGAGCTATAATTGGGTTGATTGTGGCTATTATTGGACTATTAATTGGTGATTATTTTCAATGGGAATATGCCGATGGAATTGCTTCTGTACTAATAGGATTAATACTTACCGTTATGGCCTTATTTTTGGCTACCGAAACCAAGGCCTTAATGATTGGAGAGTCGATAGATGAAGAATCTTTAAAACAAGTGAAACAGATTTTAAATTCACACGAAAGTATTGATGCCTATGGATTGGTGCGGTCGGTGCATTTTGGTCCATCCGGAGTGATGATAGGAATTGATGTTGACTTTAAGTACCAATATTCGCTTGCAGATATTGAAAAGGAGATAGTGGTTATTGAATCAAAAATAAAAGAGAAATTACCTTTTATCGCGCATGTTTTTATTGAGGTAAAAGAAACGGTTAACTCAGAAGAATTGATTGCGTAATGACATTTTTGACCAAAGAAATTGTTTTTCCGGAAACGCATTGGGCGAGTTCCGAAGGCGTGTTGGCTATTGGGGGTGATTTATCCGTTCCTCGCTTACTTTTAGCCTATAAGCAAGGTATTTTTCCCTGGTATAATGAAGGGTCTGAAATATTATGGTGGACACCTAACCCTCGATTTGTGTTGTTTACCAATGAATTGAAAATATCTAAATCCATGAAACAGGTCATGCGTTCATCAAAATTCAGGGTAACCTATGATACTGCTTTTAAGACGGTGATTCGCCATTGTAAAACCCAAAAACGTAATGGGCAGAGTGGGACTTGGATTACCGATGAAATGGAGGAGGCATACATAAAATTGCATCAATTAGGTTATGCTCATTCGGTAGAGGTACATCAAGAAGATGAATTGGTGGCTGGGTTATATGGGGTATCTTTAGGTAGAGTATTTTATGGAGAATCTATGTTTACCCATGTGAGTAATGGGTCTAAATTTGGGTTTATTTCGTTGGTAAATGCATTGAAAGCAAAGGGTTTTAAAATGATTGATAGTCAAGATTATACCGCTCATTTAGAGTCCTTAGGCGCACGAGAAATTCCGCGAGAATATTTTGAAAAAATACTGGCCACCGAAACTGAGTTGGTAGGTAAAGTAGGGGTGTGGACCGATTGGCTAGGTAACTAATCCGTAGCCATTTTTTTTAAAAATATAGTCGTAAAAAAGAAAAGCTCCCTTTCAAAATGAAAGAGAGCTTTAAACTGATTTGGTTAAATAAAACCTTAGTCTTTTTTCATGTGTACCACACGTTGCGGAAATGGAATTTCAATATTTGCCGCATCTAATCCAGTTTTAACTGCTTCCAAATTGTGGAAGAATACTGGCCAATACTCGCTTGGATTACACCAAAAACGAACCGATAAGTTTACTGAACTATCGCCTAATTCAGCTACTAATACTTCTCTATCTTCGGTGGTTAAAATACGGTCATCTGTACCTAATACCGCCATAATAACTTCTCTAGCTTGTTGAATATTAGCATCGTAAGCAATGCCTACCGCTAATCTAATTTGTACTTTGGGAGCGTTAGAATAGTTAGTCAAACTTCCGCCACCCACAGCGCTATTTGGAATAATGATAAGTCTGTTTTCAGGAGAACGTAAGGTAGTTACAAAAATTCCAATTTCTTCAACAGCTCCCATGTGACCGGCTGCATCAATAAAATCGCCTACTTTAAATGGTTTGAAAATCAATAGCATCACCCCACTAGCAAAGTTGGATAAAGTACCTTGTAAGGCCAAACCTACTGCTAAACCAGCAGCTCCAAATAATGCCATGAACGACATGGTATCAATTCCAACTTGGTCAGCAACCAAAATGAACAGTGCAAATTTAAGCGTCCATGTTAAAAGATTGTGCAAGAATGGTCTAAGGGTTTCATCAACTCCTCTGCTATTCATTAATTTGTCAATGGTATTGGCTACAGCGGAAATAATTTTCATTCCGACCCATAGCATGACTAATCCGATTAGAAATTTTGGTGCATATAGGATAATGTAATCTACACCCTGTGATAGGTAACTTTGGTAATCCATAATTTGTGTGTTTAAAAAAATGTAAATAATTTAATTTGTTAGTAGGTAATTTACCTTTAAAAAAATGAAATTCAAAAATATTCATTTTGTTGAGGTGGGATGCATTAAAGACCTGAAATTTGTTTTTTTGATAGATAATGGTAGGAAGGTTTTGTTTACATCTTGGAAAGATTACTTTTATTGATTGATAAATCGGGGCATGATAGAATTAGAAAAGGGAAAAAGAACGATAATAAATTTACTAGATAAAGCAGCGATTGTATATGAAAATGAGCGCTATGTGAGTCGGAAAACGGACAATGGTTGGGAAACCTTTACGTATGCTGACGTGAAAAGAAAGTCCGATTATTTATCGGCTTTTTTGTATCATAAAGGTATCCGACCCTATCAAAATTTTGCCATTCTATCCGAAGGAAGTCCCATGTGGGTGATGAGTGAATATAGTGTGTTGGCACTAAATTCAGTTTCGGTTCCTCTTTCCGTAAAGCTATTACCTGAAGAAATCCCGTTCCGATTGAATCATTCGGAGGCAGTCGGTATTTTTACTACCAAAAATCATCTCACCAAAGTCTTGTCCATTTTAGATAAAGTAGACAATAAGGAATTGAAGGTGATTTTTATGGATGAAGATTTCGAATATTTTGAAATCGAAATGAAAAAAGCCGGAATTGCGGCTGAACGAGGCATTTTGCTTTGGGATGCCATCCGTAAAGGAAAGGATTTGTACGCAAAATATGAAAAGGAGCTAAAATATATTCGGGCTAATATTAAAGAAAACGATACCGTTAATATATCCTATACTTCCGGTACAACCGGAAATCCGAAAGGAATTATGCTAACCCATGTAAATTACTACACCAATGCGCATGACGGCATTACCGTTTTCAAATTAAAAAAGAATTTTCGTACCCTGGTTATTTTACCCGTGGATCATTCCTTTGCGCATACCGTAGCCTTGTATGGTGCTTTATTTATGGCATTGGATTTATCTTTTTTAGATACTCGAGGTGGAGTAACTAATGCGATAAAAAATATACCTATTAATTTGAAAGAGGTTAAACCTCAGTTTTTATTGACTGTGCCTGCGCTCTCGGGAAATTTTATCAATAAGATGAAAGAAGGGGTAAAGGAAAAAGGCGGATTTATTAACGGCATTTTTGAACGTGGAATTGCGGCAGGTACTTTACGAAATGGCGATGGTTTTACACTTCCTGGATTGGCTACTAAATTGGCATCTTGGCCAAGTTATACTTTAGCCAACACTATGATTTTTGGTAAATTAGGAGATGTTTTTGGAGGTGAATTAGAATTTATGGTGGGCGGTGGTGCATTGCTAGATTTAAAACAACAACAATTTTATAAAGCTATTGGCTTACCAATTTATCAAGGATACGGGCTAACCGAAGCGGCTCCAATCATATCATCTAATACCCCATTTATGCATAAAATGGGTACTTCTGGCGGTTTAATGCCAAGTTTGGAGTGTAAAATAATGCGTAGTTCGAAACAAGAAGCGCGTTTAAACGAAATTGGTGAAATTGTCATCAAAGGGGAAAACGTGATGAAGGGATACTATAAAAACGAGGAAGCCACGAGTTTGGCTCTTCGCGATGGCTGGTTGTGGACCGGAGATTTGGCATTTATGGACGACCATGGATTTTTGGTGGTTACAGGTAGAAACAAGGCTTTATTAATATCGGAAGATGGGGAAAAGTATTCGCCTGAAGGAATAGAGGAGGCGATTGTGAATTGCAGTCAAATTTTTACACATGTCATGCTGTATTGTAATCAGAACAGAATTACCACCGCGGTAGTGAGTTTGGACCCCGGAAAAAAAGCGTTAATTAAAAAAGGAGACCCCAAACATACGTATGAATTGGTGAAGGATGAATTCATGTCTTTTATGAATGACCCGACTTATAAAACGGTGTTTCAGAAAAAATGGATTCCCAAGCATTTTTATATTTCACCTGAGCCGTTTACAGAAGATAACTTGATGGTGAATTCGACCTTGAAAATGGTGCGATATAAAATTACGGAAGCCTACAAAAAAGAAATCGATTTAATGAATTCTACCGGTGGTGCTCGAAAAATAGATGAATTAAACTTGAAAATACTAGCCAAATAGGATGAGAAAATTTCTGTTAATCATAGGTCTAATTATTCATTCTGTTACATTTTACGGACAAGACAAATTTGAATTGATCTTGCCTTCGGTAGTGATGGAGGGGATAGAAACCGAAGTAGAAGTAAAGCTCACCGGAGATTTATTGGATGTAAGCCCGCTGGCTGTGCATGTGAATGGAGACTTGGTGGAAGTCGCCAATATCCAAAACAACACCTTCACTTTACCGTTTACTTTTACGGATGATTCAGAATTTACCATTTCCATTTCTGGGGAGACCCGGTCGGGAAACGTAAATCCAATCCCGTTATGGATGTCGATTTTACCTCCGCTTGTTGCCATAATTTTAGCACTATTATTAAAGGAAGTAATTAGCTCTTTGTTTTTAGGACTATTGTCAGGAACCTTAATTATGGCCACCCATGTGAATGGATGGAGTGGGTTAATGACCGGATTTTTAAATACGGTGGATACCTACATTATGAACGCCCTAAATTCTTGGGAGCATATTGCGGTCATTGTATTTTCTATGGCTATCGGTGGGGTGGTGAGCATTATCTCCAAAAATGGGGGAATGCTAGGTGTAGTCAACCGATTGGAGCCTTATGCGAAAAACCCGAGAAGCGGTCAAATAGTTATTTGGCTCATGGGAATTTTAATATTTTTTGATGATTATGCGAATACTTTGGTAGTGGGTAACACCATGCGACCTGTGGCAGATAGACTACTAATTTCACGAGAAAAATTGGCTTATTTGGTTGATTCTACCGCAGCTCCGGTAGCGGCTATTGCTTTTGTTACCACATGGATTGGAGCCGAATTAGGATACATTGAAACAGGGATGAGCCATTTGCCAGAATTGAATGTTTCGCCTTATTCGGTACTTTTAACTTCTTTACAATATGCATTTTATCCTATTTTCACCTTGTGTTTTATGTTGATGCTCATTTTGAAAAAACGTGATTTCGGACCCATGCTTAAGGCAGAGTTAAGGGCTAGAAATTCGAATGAAGAAACCGAATTTATTCATAAAGTGAATGATGAATTTGAGGCCAAAGAAGGCGTAAGGCCAATGTCATATAATGCCGTGATTCCAATTATGATTGTGATTATTGGCGCAATTTGGGGAATGTGGGTGACAGGTATTAATTCAACAGATCCACTCGCACTTCAAGATGTTGGCTTTTTTAGAAAACTATCTATCGTAATAGGAAATTCCGATTCATTTACCGCACTAATTTGGTCGTCTCTTGGCGGACTTGTAGCTGCGGTTGTGCTAACGGTGAGTCAGAAAATTATGCGATTAGAAGAAACCATTGAATCAGGCTTGGGAGGATTTAAAACCATGATGCCCGCAATGATTATCCTGATTTTAGCGTGGGCATTGGCCGGAATTACACAAGATATGCACACCGCCATTTTCTTACAAGGATTATGGAGCGATAGTTTATCGCCTATTTTTATTCCTGCGGTAGTCTTTATTCTTTCAGGAATGGTGGCTTTTTCTACAGGCTCCTCGTGGGGAACCATGGCTATATTATATCCTTTATTACTTCCAGCGTCCTATCATGTGGCTATTGCAGGTGGAATGGGGCATGAAGAAGCCATGATTGTATTTTATAATGTTGTTTCGGTCATATTAGCCGGTGCTGTTTTTGGAGATCATGTATCGCCAATTTCCGACACCACCATTTTGAGTTCTTTGGCCACTTCATGTAATCACCTTAATCATGTAAAAACGCAAATGCCATACGCCATTACAGTTGGACTTGTGGCTATAATAGCAGGTTCTATTCCTGCCGCCATGGGTGTTTCTAGTCTCATTACGTTCCCGGTAGGGCTGGGAATTTTGTATGCTATCGTTCACTTTTTAGGTAAAGAAACGGATGGTTAAGGTTTTAGTTTTTAGTGTTTAGTTTAGGTGGTTTTTTTGTTTTGTTTTTTTACTTCAACATTCCTTGTTGGGTGTTCGAAATTCAATTGCAGCGTTTTAAAACCCCAACAATAAAAACTTCCTATAAGATTTCCCCAATTAAATGGTTAACCGTAAAATAGCAAACCATACGACTTCCCC
>TARA_R110002050_G_scaffold654_2_pt1 | contig 17669 bp, 12 predicted proteins | sample TARA_R110002050 | Tara Oceans TARA_R110002050 (sample SAMEA4396988) | marine metagenome | biome: Polar Biome; feature: [DCM] deep chlorophyll maximum layer (ENVO:01000326); material: water (ENVO:00002006), including particulate matter (ENVO:01000060) such as... | depth 25 m
AGATTAATTGAATCAATCAAATCAAAAAACGAATCGAGTAACCAAAGGTTAATTTTGGTTTTAAAAAGCAAAGAAATGAGACTAAAAATCACAGGATTATTACTGATATTTTCTGTTGTGGTGGGTATGGCACAACAGAAAAAATGGACCTTAGAAGAGTGTATAATGTATGCTGAGGAGAATAATATAAGTATTGCACAGTCCGAACTGGATTTTGAAGAAGTTAAAATTGGTGAGTCAGATGCATTTGGTAATTTTTTGCCAAATGCAAATGCGAGCATCACTACATCAGCTAATACAGGTCTATCATTTGACCCTACTACACAAGAACCGGTAACTACCACAATCTTAACGGCAAATGGTGGTTTAAGTTCTAATGTTAATCTATTTAATGGTTTAAGAAATATTAATAGGTTAAGAAGAGCGAAAATGAATTCTCTAGCTAGTCAATATCGCTTAGATGATTTAAAAGATGATATTCGTTTAAATGTAGCTTTTGCCTATTTGAATATTATTTCTGCCAAAGAAACTCTGGTTACCCAAAAAGCACAATATGCTGTTACTGAACAAGATTTAAAAAGAACTTCTGAGCTTGTAGATGCAGGGGTTTTACCTAAAGGAGATTTATTGGAAATTGAAGCAACAGCTGCTGGTCAAGAACAACAAATTGTGCTTACGGAAAATCAAGTGATCATTTCTAAAATTAGTTTAGCTCAATTATTGCAAATAACAGATTATAATAATTTTGATATTACAGAGATTGATATAGATGTGCCACAATCGGAAATTTTAATTCAAACGCCAAAGGAGATTTTTGCGAAGGCATTATCTTTTAGAAACGATATTAAATTTTCAGAAAGTAATGTAGCACTTGCTGAACAGGATTTAAAAATTTCTAAAGGCGCTTTATTGCCTTCTCTCGTTGGGTTTTTCAATTATAATACCAGGTATTCCGACCAAGAGCGATTTAATAATATAACAGGGTTGTTAGAACGTGAAAGCTTCTCAAATCAGCTATGGCAGAATGATGGTATTTCTTATGGCGTTCAGTTAAATGTTCCAATTTTTAATCGTTTTGAAAACAAGAACAATATAAAGCGTGCTGAGATAAATATTTTAAGGTCCGAGTTACAACTAGAGCAGAATAAATTACAATTAGAGACCGACATAAATCAGTCTTATGTGGATGTAAAAAGTTTTGCTAAAGCTTATGAAGCGGCTGAAAAAACCTTAGAAGCAAGAAGATTGGCTTATGATTATTCAAAAGAAAGATATGAAGTTGGATTGATGAATGCATTTGAGTTTAGTCAAACACAGTCAAGAGTAGATAATGCAGAAGCTGATGTAATTCGAACAAAATATGATTATATCTTCAGAATAAAAGTATTGGAATTCTATTTTGGTATTCCTCTTTCATTAGACTAGTCTAAAACATAATAATAAAGGCCTGTAACGTTTTAATGTGTACAGGCTTTTTCATTTTATAGTATATGATACCTTTGCATCATGGGCATAATATTAAATCTTGAAACATCATCTACAAATTGCTCGGTATGCTTAGCGAAAGACGGGGTTATATTGGCGATGAAAGAATTAAACTCTGAAAACTATTCTCATGCTGAAAAACTGCATGTATTTATTGAAGAGGTAATGATGGAAGCTACTTTGAAAATGGCAGATCTAGAGGCCATAGCAGTGAGTAAGGGCCCAGGTTCTTATACTGGGTTAAGAATTGGAGTTTCTGCGGCAAAAGGCCTGTGTTATGCCTTGGGCGTACCGCTTATTTCTATTTCTACATTAAAAAGTATGGCTTCTCAATTAAAGGGTATCAATAAAGATGATGTAATAATTCCGGTTTTAGATGCTAGACGTATGGAAGTATATTCTGCCGTTTTTGATAACCATCTTAATCAAGTAAGGGAGACCAGGGCAGAAATTATAGATGAACGATCATTTGAAGCGTATATTGGCTCAACTTCTGTTCATTTTCTGGGAAGTGGTGCCGAGAAGATAAAAGGAATTTTCAATTCTGAAAACCTTACCTTTCACCTAGATGTTGTGCCATCGGCAAAAGAAATGACATTGATATCATTCGATAAATTTAAAAATAAAGACTTTGAGGATGTTGCTTATTTCGAGCCTTATTATTTAAAGGACTTTGTTCTTCAGACGAAGAAGGGCAAGAAATAAAAAATAACTTACAACGTTTTCTTGTTCATTTCCTGAGTATTGTAATAGTCTATCAATTTAATAATATCACTTTCTGATTTCATATTCAATTCATTTTTCTTAATATATTGTTTCAATATTTCAGAACTATCATCTAAAAAACTTAGAATCTTTCTTTTTGATAATTTAGTTTCAATTGCGGGTTCATCACCTTTTTGAATATAATACATTGATATGTCCTGATATTTTGCAGGTTTAAATGTATCGTACCCATTTTCTGGATTTTCGGCTTGAATAAATATTTTCTTAGGTTTTTTTAAAAGTCTGGCAAAACCTTCATTTAGGGGGGTGAAATACCCCAATTTATTTTCACCTGATTCACGATACTCCCTAACCATATAAATTGTACCATCTATATCGGCGATAATGTTGCTTCTTCTCAACAAAGTTCTTGCTATATCATTTTCATTTTTTATTTCAATTGCATCACGGTATGCATCATACCTCATTAAAGCATCACTTGTATGTTTACCATTAATTATAGTTTTTCCTTTTTTGAAAATATCATTTATATATGGTGAACCTTCAATAGGCACTTCAAAAAAAGACATTCCCATTTGTGCAGGAGTCATTAGACCACTTGAACGTCCAATGGTCTGTACCCCTTGTGAAAAACAGATATTGGAAACAAATAATATCAAAATTAAAAGCTTCTTCATGACAATTGATTTTACTTAAATATAATAAATAGTAAATTGAAAATCAATTAATTACAAAAAAATCCTCTAGTCGTTAGAGGATTTTAGTTTATTATTATAAGAAATTTTAATTTTTCATTTGGGTAACTACACGTTGTGGGAACGGTATTTCAATACCGGCAGCATCGAATCGATATTTTGTTTCTTCCAAAACATGAAAATGCGCTGCCCAAAAATCTGGATTATTTGCCCAAAAACGGAGCGTTAAGTTTACTGAGCTGTCTCCTAATTCTCCCACATATACTTCAGGTGTGGGAGTTTGAAGAATAGTTTCATTTTCAGCACAAATTGCCAAAAGAATTTCTTTCGCTTGTTTTATATTAGAACCATAACCAATACCTACATCAATTTTATCCCTTCTGGTATCTTGGGCATTGTAGTTGACAATAGTATTATTCGAAAGTTGTCCATTTGGGATTATGGCCATTTGGTTTCCGAAGGTGCTGACCTTGGTGGTAAAAATCGATATTTCTTTTACCGTTCCATCAACTCCTTGAGCAGAAATAAAATCTCCAATTTTAAAAGGTTTGAATAATAATATTAAAACGCCACCGGCAAAATTGGCTAGCGATCCTTGAAGTGCCAAGCCTATTGCTAGACCAGCTGATGCAAGTACTGCAACCAAAGAAGTGGTTTGCACTCCCAATTGGGTAATAACTAGTACAAACAGTATCATTTTTAACGCTATATTAATAAAGCTCTGTAAAAATGTTTCCAAGGCCAAATCATAGTCTTTCTTTAAAAAGAACCTGCGTACCATTTTATTAATGAAACGTATGACGTATGTTCCTGCAAATAAAAGAAAGAGTGCAATTACTAAATTGGGCAATACAGCCCACATCCAATTTAATGCTTTGTCTGCATGTTCTTGAAGATTCATTATTTTATCCATAGTAGCTATTTGATTTTTGATATTTAAAACCGAACATTAGTAAAAGAAATTCAAATGTTAGGCCTTAATAATTATTAAAATTGTGCCTTTACTATTTTTAAGGCATCTTCGGTTTCTTCAACAGGTAATTGACATGTACCCTTTTTACAAACATATATCAGCGTTTTGTTGTCTATATACCTATTCTTTACTAATGGTAAATTACTGGCCTTAGAATTCGAAGCGGCAAATATAGCGTTTGGCAAGTAGTTATTTATTAGACTTCTGCATATGGGTTCAAAATTTTCACCGATAACAACCACTTCATAGTAATCTTGACTCATTAATAGTGATAAGTGAAGCCAATTAGCGTGGTTTTGTGGATTATCGGTAATTGATTTCCGCATAGTATTCATGATTTGTTTCAATCTTGTTTCAAAATTTTCCTCTGGAAAATATTTAGATAGCTTCAAAAGATTATGAGCCATTATAGAATTGGACGAGGGTATCACATTATCAGCTACTTCTAAGGTTTTTCGGATTAAAGCTTCTTCTTTATTCGAGGTGAAGAAAAACAATCCGGTGGAGGTGTCCGAAAAATTATCAAGTACGTAATGGGTTAGTTTTAAACTGTGAATAAGCCATGTTTCATCATAGCTTACTTCGTATAAACTTATAAAACCGTCAATTACAGCAGCATAATCCTCAAGAAAACCAGAAATAGTGCTTTTGCCGTTTTTATGATTATGATAAAGACGACCCTCTTTATCAACTAAATTATTTAGAATGAAATGCGCGTTCCGTTGGGCCATTTCTAAATATTTTTTGTTACCCAAATACCTATAGGTATCGGTAAGTCCTTTTAGGGCTAGACCGTTCCAAGAGGTTAGAATTTTATCATCAAGCCTTGGCTTGTCCCTTTTCTCGCGTTCTTGCTTTAATGAGTCTAAACATTTTGTTATTATATTGAATACTTGTTCTTCTGATAGATTGTACTTATCCCCAATTTCTGTTGCTTCTGCGTCCCTAATTAACACGTAATTGTCTTCTTCCCAAAATCCATAAGAATTGATACTATAAAAATCAGCAAAAAGAGGGTAATTTTCTCCGAGAATTTTTTGTAGTTGTTTTTCTTCCCAAACATAAAAAGCTCCTTCTACTAATTTTCCTGTTTTCGTTAAACTATCAGCATCAAGAGAGGAGTAAAAACCATTGCTAGCATCTAAAAGTTCTTCTTCAATAAAGGATATGGATTGTTGCACTACATTTTTATATAAAGTGTTCTTGGTTGCCGCATACGCTTTGGCATAGAGACTGATTAATAATCCGTTATCGTAAAGCATTTTTTCAAAATGGGGTACATGCCATTTCGTGTCTACCGAGTATCTCGAAAAGCCACCGCCTACATGGTCGAATATACCGCCCCAAGCCATTCTGGTTAATGTAGTATGCACATATTTATTGATTGCATCATCTTTTTGTGAATGCCCATAATGTAAAAGGAAATTCAGATTTACGGGCATCATGAATTTGGGTGCTCTCTTATAGCCTCCTAGAAATGTATCGAAATACGTAGACCAATCTTTTACTATTTCTTTTATATCAGAAACGGTTATGATGTCACTATTTTTCTCAATTGCTACGGTATTTATTTCTTTTAATCCATGAGCCATATTTTCAGCATACCCTATAATTTTTTGAGGATTATTTTCATATAACTCTTGCAATTGGTTTAGTACTAGAATCCATTCTTGTTTTTTCACAAAAGTGGCTCCCCAGAAAGGTCTTCCGTCAGGTAAGGCTAAAATATTTAAAGGCCAACCACCACTTCCTGTCATCATTTGTAGAGCATCCATATAAATGTGGTCAATATCTGGTCTTTCTTCACGGTCAACCTTAATATTTATAAAATGAGAATTCATGGCCCTAGCGACATCCTCATCTTCAAAACATTCATGTTCCATGACATGGCACCAATGACAAGCAGCATAGCCAATACTTATTAAAATAAGTTTATTTTCCTCTATTGCGCGTTGTAATGTTTTAGCGTTCCATGCTTCCCAGTTTACTGGGTTATGGGCGTGTTGAAGTAAATACGGACTACTTTCTTTGATTAGATTATTGGTGAATTTTGGATGCTTAGCCATTAGAATACTTATTAACTTTAGGACAAAAAAAAGCGCCAAAAGGCGCTTTTAAAATTGTATGATTCTTGTTATTTCACTTCGAAAGTGATTTTGACATTGACTCTATAATTTTTGATTTTACCATCTTCAACAGTCGCACTTTGCTCGTTGATATAAACCGATTTAATATTCTTTACCGATTTAGAGGCTTCAGAAACTGCTTTTTTTGCTGCGTCTTCCCAACCAGTATCAGAATTAGCTAATATTTCAATTACTTTTAAAACTGCCATAATAATGTATTTTTATATTAACTCTAAGTTACGAAATTTGAAGGCAAAATTTGATTGTATCCAAGGATTTATTAACCGTTTAGGGCTACAACCTCATTTACTTTATCACCCATCATATTTTTAAGCATAGTTTCTATACCATTTTTTAAAGTATACGTAGAAGAAGGGCATCCGCTACAAGCGCCTTGTAATATTACGTTTACAGTTTTGCTATCCTTATCATAAGATTTGAACATAATATTTCCCCCATCACTTGCAACCGCAGGCCTAACATATTCTTCCAAGATATCCACAATTTCTTGTGATGTTTCATCTAGGGTCATTTTACTTTCTGCAGATACCGTTTCAGAAACTTGTGCTTCGGTACCAATTGATTTTGCGTTATCGGCAACAATCTCTTTTCCGTCAGCAATAAAGTTTCTAATCACTTCTCTTAATTCTATATTGATGTCTTCCCATTCGGCAACTTCGTATTTTGAAACCGAAACATAATTTTCATCAATAAATACCTGTTTTACAAAAGGAAATTGAAATAATGCCGTCGCTAATTTAGAATCTCGGGCTTCGTCAATGTTTTTGAATTCAAACGCTGAACCAACTATTTTTTTACTAGCTACAAACTTCATTGTAGATGGGTTTGGTGTAACCTCTGCATAAACGGTAACAGGTATTGGTTTATCCAAATCTTCCTCAAGCACAATAGCTTCTCCTGCGTTCAGGTATTCGACTAATTGTTGTGCAACCTCATCCTTTACATCTTCCCACTTAACAATATCATATCGTTCTAGACCAATGAAATCAGCTGAAATATATACTGTTTTTATAAATGGCAAATAAAATAATTGTTGTGCCAACGGTGAATTTTTGGCTTCATCAATATTTTTGTACTCGTAGTTTTTTCGTTGAACTAATAGATGATTAGTTTCGAACTTTAGTATATTGGGATTATTAGTCTTTACAACTGTAATAGAATACTCTTTCATGTCTCAAATAATTTATGCAAAAATACAAAGGAAATCTTAGTTTGGTCCTACATAATAATGTTGTGGTTAACCCGTTATACACATTATATTATCAAAACTAAGGTCTAGTTTATAATCCCAAAGATGAGATACCATATTCTACTATTGTTTACTGTGTTAATGATAGGTTCAAAATCTATAGCACAGGAGGGCATTCCTGTATATTTTGATTATTTGTCAGATAACTACTATTTGGTATTTCCTTCTATGGCAGGTATAGGTGAAGGAGGAAAAATTAGGGCGACCGCTAGAAAGCAGTGGTTCGATGTCGATGACGCCCCTAGTTTACAAACGATTAATGCACATTTTAGAATTGGAGATGCCCCCAGTGGAATAGGAGCCATACTATTTAATGACGCAAATGGTTATCATTCTCAAACTGGCTTAAAATTAACATATGCTCACCATTTAAGAATGGGTAGCAGTGATATGAGGGTTTTGAATCAACTTTCTTTCGGATTAAGTGGTACAGTTTTGCAGAGTAGTTTAGATGAAACCGAATTTAGATCGGTTACCCCGGACCCTGCTGTATCTGGAATAAAATTGAGCGCATCATATACTAACGTTGATATTGGAATTTCATATAATTTTCAAGAATTCTACACTCATTTTGCAGTGACTAACGCATTAACAGGTAGTAAAAGAAATGTATACTATAGAGATAGGCAAGATAATCCTGACCAATTAGTAATCGATAATATTAGAAGATACCTCGTTTCTGCCGGTTATGTGATTGGTAGAAGTGAATGGCAAGTTGAACCTTCGATATTGTTTCAAATGACTGAGTTTACGAAAGAGAAAACCATGGATATTAATACCAAGGTATATAAGGATGTTGATTTTGGACGTATTTGGGGCGGACTCTCCTATAGAAGAAGTTTTGATGGTGCCCAATTTCAAACGACAAATGGTTTTGGAGAACAACGTTTACAACTCGTAACACCAATAGTAGGGGCCAATATTAATAATTTTATGGTTTCTTATAATTATTCATATCAAATGGGCGATATCCGTTTTGATAATGGTGGATTTCATCAGATTACCATTGGTTATGATTTCGGACAGACCGAGCGTAAGTACGATTGCTATTGTCCGGCAGCTAACTAACAATAGGCCCGTTAAATATAAACAACAGGCCAATTATCTTTTCCAAGATTAATCCCAACTATAGTTTTTTGATACTGCTTGTTTTTTAATTGCTTGTATCATTACATTTTCTAGTTCGCCTGAGTTATTGCTTTTTTGATTTTCGGCGATGTAAGCTGAGCGTTTTGAGTTGTAATCATGAATTTCTTTCTGAATTTTTTCACGCTCGTTTTTCTTCGATTCAACGAACTGCTTGATTTCGTTTTCACTCTTTCTTTGTAGTTCCTTAGGCAACTCGTCTTTCTCTAGTGAGCTGATTTCAAATTCGGCATCAGCATAGGCGTCAACCAAATCCCATTTTTTATTATTGTAAAGCCTTGAGCTTTTACTAACGGCTCTTTTAACGGCAACAGCTTCTTGCATAGAAAGGGCATTGCCATCTTGAACTTCTTGAGCAATAATTTTTGATTTGCCCAAAGAACCATATGAAATGTAGGTCTTGTTCAGTCTAGAATTAAGTTTTATGATAATTTCATCGTATGGGGTACGTATTTGAACAACTTTTTTGTTGTGGTCAATGGCCATATATTCACCACCGGTTAGTGTTGCTCCATTTTTCCAATTGGTATTAATGCCCAAATCGTAGTTTCCACAGAAAATGGTATTAATAACAACATCTTTCTCATTGGCATTGGACAATGCAGTTTTATAATTGTATTGCCCTTGGTCAAAAGGTTCATTGCCAGCAATAAATATCATGCGTAATAGATCTGGGTTTTTATTCCATGGTAATTGAGCCAATGAGGTCTGTAAAACTTTACCGCAATATTCTTCCCCTCCATTGGTAGTCAATGAGAATAGTTTTTCGGATATTTCATCAAGGTCGCTACTAAAACCTAATACTTGTTGTATATAACCTTCATCAGCCGATAAATTGTCGTTGCCATACTGATACAGTGCAATCTGTAAATTTGGTCTGGCATCATTTGCAGATTTGGCAAGGCTGAATTCATTTATAATATCCCAAAGTTGCGATTTTGCCTGATTAATTAAACCGTCCATACTATTACTAGTGTCAAGTAACAAGGCAATTTGCACAATATTATCTTTTTTTGTTTCCATAGGGGGATGGGCATGTGCAATTAGTTCAATTTGTTTTTGTTTAGGCTCGCCCATACAGCCAAGTACAGTTGTTATAGCAAATAGAAGTAATCCCGAAGTTGTTAATTTTCTTAATATTTTCATCATTGTAGTTTTAAATTCGAGGTTAAAACTAAAAGCTAATTAATTTTTAAAATAATAGAAATGAGTGAATGCACCTTCTCACTTAGTTAAGCTGTTCGCTGAGTTTGTAAACCATTTAAATTGGGAGTTAAATGACTGTTTTTGGTGTTCAACCTATTTTTTTGTGATCTATAAATCAGCTAAGTTTACAGTAATCATAGCGAATGAAAAATTTATTATTATACATATTTATCTGCTTTATATTAGGAACTTTTACGAGTCATTCTCAAATACAAAATGGTGCGGTAAAGTTCAATTTAAAAGGTAGGGTGGAAGCTAAAAATACCGGTAGACCTATTTCTGGTGTGTCAATTTCAAATAATTTGGGGAATTTAGTTGTAACTAACGGACTTGGGGAATTTGAGATAAGGACCAGAATAGGCGATGTACTTATAATTGAGCACGAGGACATAGAAACTTTACTATATAATGTAAAGCAAAATGATGATGTTCTCATTTTAGTAGAAGATTTTGAAACTTCATCACTAAGCAGTCGATCAAAATCATCACCTGATATTTCTTTAGAACATCAAGCTTTGTTAGATTCAGCCGAGAAATATAAAGCACAAGATATTGAAAGAAGTATTGACTATGTTGCAAAATCAATTTCTATACTAGGTAATAGGGGTAGAAAAAAAGAATTAGCAAGATCACTATCTAAACTTGGCGAAATTTATCAATATCATAAGCAATTAGATTTAGCTATCGATAATTATGAGGATGCTTTAGATGCGAATAAGACGATTGCCACATCTTTATTATTGGGTAGTGCTTATAATCTAACGACGAGGTTTAAAGAAACTATTGATTTATTAAATCCTTTATTTGAAATTAAATCAATGCCTCCCTACCAAAGTGTACAACTTTGTGAATTGTTAGGTGATGCAAAAAAAGGTGATTCAAAGATTTCTGAAGCAATACAGTTATATAATAAAGGGCTGCTGATTGCTGATAAGAATCAGATTACGTCGAAAATGACAGATCTTAATTCTAAAATCGCAGAAACATACTCTTTAAGTAATCAAACGATAGAAGCTGAAGCATACTACGGAAATTCACTTGAGTTGGCGACCCAGCAGGCACCTAAAAGAGCCTTGCAGGAAAAAGAAAAAGTTGCTGATTTTTATAATGCCAAAAATAGGTATAGTGAAGAGATTACTATGCGAAAAAAAAGTCTGCAAGATTTAAAGAAACTTAACACGCCTAACGCAGGCCTAACTAAGTTAGAACTTGGTGATACAATAACTTCACAACGAATTAATTATAAAATAGCAAATGCGTATATCTCTCAAGATAAGTATAACGAGGCAATACCTTTTTTGGAAAGAAGTATTGTTGAGGCTGGTTCTGAAGATGATCTTGTTGTACAAAAAGATGCCACCAGAAAGCTTTCTGAGGTGTATAAAGAGAAAGGTGATTTTACTAAAGCCTTAGACACTTACCAATCGTATGTCGCATTGGTCGATTCATTATATGTACGTAAGGAGCAGGAAATTTTTAGGGCAACTAGATTTAATAGGGAAATCTCCAACGCCCAAAATAGGTTAGCAGGACTAGAGCAAGAGCGAGAGTTGTCGCAAAGTAAATATGATTTAGCATTAACAGAACAAGAGCTGGCACAAGAGAGCAATGCGCGGCAACAATGGATTATTTATTCATTGATTTTCGGATTGCTATCAACTCTTTTAGCTGCGTTCTTCTTTTATAGAAGCAATCAGCAGCAAAAATTGGCCAATAATTTATTGGCGTTAAAATCGTTGAGGTCACAAATGAATCCACATTTTATATTCAATGCATTAAATTCGGTTAATAATTTTATCTCTAAAAGTGATGAAAGAAGTGCGAATAGATATTTAAGTGATTTCTCCACTTTGATGCGCTCTGTACTCGAAAATTCTGAAGAAGATTTTATCCCATTAGAGAAGGAACTGCAGCAGTTAGAACTTTATATGAAATTAGAACATTCAAGGTTTGAAGATAAGTTCGAATATGAAATTACCATAGATGAGGATGTTCAAATTTCAAAGTACCAAATTCCACCTATGCTTTTACAGCCTTACATTGAAAATGCTATTTGGCATGGTCTAAGGTATAGAGAAACTAAAGGTTTGTTGTCAGTTTCTATAAAGGAAAATACCAGTAAGTCAATTGCGATATGTATAACTGATAACGGTATAGGGCGCAAGAAATCAACATCCATTAAAACTCAAAACCAAAAGAAACAAAAATCTAAAGGTATGGGTATCATAAAAAAACGTGTTGCAATTTTAAATGATATGTATGCTGATAAGGTTGATATTGAAATATCGGACTTAGAAATAGATGGTTCAGGTACCAAGGTGCTTTTCATATTAAAAAAAGAAAAATGAGCTTAAAAGCAATTTTGGTCGAAGATGAGACCAATAGTAGAGAAATTCTAAGAAATTACATAGGCAAATATTGTCCTACTATCGATTTGGTCGGCGAGGCAGCATCTATTAAAGAAGCTTTGGTTTTGATAGAAAATAACATTCTTGATCTTGTTTTTTTAGATGTCGAAATGCCTTTTGGTAATGCGTTCGATTTATTAGATCAGCTACCCGATAGATCTTTTGAAACTGTTTTTGTTACTGCATATGACCATTATGCAAAAGATGCTTTAAATAATCATGCAGCATATTATTTGACCAAGCCAATTAATATTGATGAATTAATTAATGCTGTCAATTATGTTGAAGGTGTACGGGAAAAAGAAGCGAGTTTAGAAGATGAGGTATTAACTGCCAAGTCTAAAGGGGTTGAAGGTAAATTGACGTTGCCTCAGCAAGACGGATTTCAAATATTGAATGTTTCTGAAATTATATATTGTAAGGCCGATGATAATTACACTGAAATATATTTACTGAACAAAAAAATATTGGTGAGTAAGACCTTAAAATATTTTGAAGATGCTTTGGCAGAGTTCCCCTTTGCACGTGTGCATAAATCGTTTTTGGTAAATGTGAATGAAGTGGTCAAATACAGAAAAGGAAAAGGAGGTAGTGTGGTGATGTCTAATGGAAAAGAAGTGTTGGTTTCCGCGTCTAAAAAGAAAGATTTTCTCTCCTATTTTAATTAAATAACAAATAAAGGGTATGATAAAAGGTGTTAGAGGTAAAGAACCGTTAATAGGTGATGATTGCTTTATTGCTGAAAATGCAACTATTGTAGGTGAAGTTATAATGGGTAAGCAATGTAGTGTCTGGTTCAATGCTGTGCTTAGGGGCGATGTACATTATATTAAAATGGGCGATAAGGTAAATGTTCAAGATGGAGTTGTTATTCATTGTACCTATCAAAAATCGCCAACCACTATTGGTAATAACGTATCTATTGGTCATAATGCTATTGTGCATGGGTGTACTATTCATGATAATGTTTTAGTTGGAATGGGTAGCATAATTATGGATGATTGTATTGTGGAAAGTAATAGTATTATAGCAGCCGGAGCTGTCCTTACCAAAGGTACCCATGTACCATCGGGAACCATATTTGCGGGTATGCCAGCTAAGAAAATAAAGGATATTAGTCCCGAATTAAGTTCAGGAGAAATAAATAGAATAGCAGAAGCGTATATCATGTACTCAGGTTGGTTCAAAGAGTCAGAATAGAGGCTGTTCGTAATTTCAATACGGCAATCTATCTAAAATACGTACTTTTGCCGCACCAAAACTAAAAGTTATGAACGCATATGTTTTTCCTGGGCAAGGTGCTCAATTTGTTGGAATGGGGTTAGATTTATATGAGAAATACCCAGTTGCTAAAGAATTGTTTTTAAAGGCGAATGAAATTTTAGGCTTTGAAATTACAGAGGTAATGTTCAACGGTACTGCCGAAGGATTAAAAGAGACGAAAGTTACCCAACCAGCTATATTTTTGCACTCTGTTGTCTTGAGTAGGGTAATGGGCGATTCATTTCAACCAGACATGGTTGCAGGTCACTCACTCGGAGAATTTTCCGCCCTTGTAGCTAATAATACCTTGAGTTTTGAAGACGGATTAAGATTAGTGTCGCAACGTGCTTTAGCAATGCAAAAAGCTTGTGAACTGCAGCCTTCTACCATGGCCGCTGTACTTGGTTTAGAAGATGGTATAGTAGAAAAAATATGTAAAGAAACTACAGGTATAGTAGTAGCTGCGAATTATAACTGTCCTGGTCAATTGGTAATATCGGGAGAGGTAACTGCAGTAGAAACAGCCTGCGAGAAACTAAAAGAAGCTGGTGCAAGAAGAGCATTAATGTTACCTGTTGGTGGAGCATTTCATTCTCCGTTAATGGAGCCTGCTAGGGAAGAACTTGCAACGGCAATAGATAATACAAATTTTGCAACCCCAAGTTGTCCTATCTACCAAAATGTGACAACTACAGCGGTAAATAGTTCTGAAGAGATTAAGAAAAACCTAATGCTTCAATTAACAGCGCCAGTTAAATGGACGCAAAGTGTGCAGCAAATGGTAAAAAATGGGGCTACGGTATTTACTGAAATTGGACCTGGGAAAGTTTTACAAGGTTTAATTAAAAAAATTGAGCCAACTGCACAAACTCAGTCGCCAGTTCTGGATAGCTAAGCATTTATCCTTCTAGTTTACCATTCAACCTAAAAATCCTTTTTTCAACTGTTTGTGAGCGGTTTACCTTGATTTTTTCGTAATATTGAGGTCGTTGTTTTGGTGTCAATTAAAATCTTAACAATTGTTTGACTACAACGCTATTAATGGGAATGCTATGAAAATGAAAACAAATATTATGTTGAAAATTGAAAATATTTTTAGCGGTCAACTAATACTAATCTGTTTTTTGTTTTTATCCGTATCGGCTTATTCTCAACAGGCCAATTTAACAGTTTCTGATGCTGATGCTGCAGAAAGTAATGCTGCTGCTAACCCAGGACAATTTCAGGTTATACTTACAAACGGAATTTTTCCTGTTCCAGCTCAAGATAGAACAATCAACTATCTTTTAGAATCGTCATCTACGGCACAAGCAGCATTAGATTATACAGCTTCATCGGGAGAATTATTTTTACCCTCAGGTACAACATCTGGGTTTATAGATATCAGTGGGATTGTTGATGATGCATTGGTTGAAGGTGATGAAACAGTAGTAGTAACGCTCTTAACAGGAACAGGTTATACCTTACCTTCAGACATTGCGGAGCGTACTCAAACCTTAATTATCAAGGATAATGATTTTGCGACCTTAACCATAACCGATATTTCTGCAACTGAGGGAAATGGTTTGTTATTTACCATTAATTCAGATAGTCCTGTAGAATACCTTTATAGTATTACTGTTACGTTTCAAGATGTTACCGCTACGGGTGGAGCTCCAAGTTTGGTTGTACCAGAAGACTACAACAATGTTGCACAAACTATTAATTTTACGGTAGGAACTACCAGTCGACAATTTTCAGTTCCAACTTTAAATGACAATGTTGTAGAGAATATTGAAACATTTACCGTTAACCTAAGTGCTAATAATGCTAATGTTAATACTAGTGATACAGCAACCGGAACAATTAACGACAACGATTTTTGGGAAGTATCCGTTTTAGCGGATCGCCCAACTACGGATGAAGATGGCGGCGGTGGTGGAAATAATGGCAGATTTCAAATTAATTTAAGCGAACCCAATAGTACAGGAAGTGATATTACAGTTACTTATACTCTCACAGGTAGTGCAACCCAGCTTGGTGCAGGACAAGATTATACCGTTAGTACTTTAGGAAGTGTCACTTTTGGAAATGGGCAGGATTCTAGAAATGTTAACGTAACTCCAATTGACGATAGTACGGTCGAAGGTGATGAAACTGTTATCATAACCTTAAATAGCGTAAACAGTCCTTTATATGAAATTGGTACTCTAGATACTGATACGGTTACCATTGTAGATGATGATACATTTATTGCAACTATTGTAGCAACTGATGGTACGGCTACTGAAGCTACTTCTGTTACAGACACGGGAACATTTACTGTTAGTTTAAATGAAGTTAATAATACAGGAAGTCCTGTAGTGGTGAATTATACAGTTAGTGGCACAGCCACTTCAGGAACAGATTTTACCGCATTAACAGGTTCTGTATCCTTTGAAATTGGTCAAAAAGATAGAACTGTGGTGGTAACCCCAATAAATGATAACAATGTTGAGATTTCTGAAACTGTCATTGTTACTTTGGGTACAGGTATTGGTTACGATTTAGGCGTTACTGCAACAAGATCTGCTACGGTAACTATAGATGATACCGATACGTATGTTACATCAATTGCTTCTACAGATGCAATTGCAAATGAGAGTCCTCTTGGTAATGGCGTTTTTACAGTAAGTTTACGTTCATCTAGCGATCCATCAGGTCCGCTTGTTCTTAATAATACAGGTGCCCCTATAGTTGTAAACTATACAAGAACGGGTACAGCAACTTCTGGAATTGATTTTAACGCATTAAGTGGTTCGGTTTCTATTGCAAATGGTCAAAGTACAGGTGTTGTAACAGTGACACCTATTAATGACACTAATATTGAAAGTAATGAAACTGTTGTTTTAACTCTTGCTACAGGTACGGGCTACACGATTAGTACTCCAAATAATGCAACGGTTACTATTATTAGTGATGATAATAATATTGCTCGTATTACTGCATCCGATGCTACAGCGGCAGAAAGTAACGGTACGGCAGCACCAGGTGAGTTTACTGTAGCTTTAAGTGCGCCTAACAGTACTGGAAGTTCAATGACCATTAATTATGTAGTTAGTGGTACTGCAATTAATGGTACAGATTATACGGCAATAAGTACAAATGCTGTAAGTATTGCAAATGGAGCACAATCTGCACCAATCGTAATAGCCCCGTTAAACGATCAAATACAAGAAGGTACCGAAACTGTAATTATTACACTAGGCACCGGAACTGGTTACGTTTTAGGGGCTGCAGCTACTCAAACGGCGACTGTTGAACTAAATGATAATGACCAGGCTACTTTAATTATTTCTGATGTTACGGAAAATGAAGATTTAGCCTCTGGGCAATTTGTTTTTAATGTTGTTTTGGATATTGCAGTGGTCGGCGGTACACAAGTCTCATATTCTTTTATTGACGATACCGCAATAGGTGGGGGAACAGATTATACTGGAACTCCTGGTACATTGATTTTTACGGGTACCGTAAATGAAACTAAGACGATTACCGTGCCTATTAATAATGATGCGGTTTTAGAAAATACAGAAACTTTTGATGTTCAATTAGGCTTACCGACCAATAATGTTCAGCTTGCAAATGGCGGTACAGCAATAGGCACAATTAATGATGATGATAATTGTGTAGCTGCTCCCGTGTTGGATACATCAGTTTCTAATATATATTGTGTAGAATCGTTGTCAACTCCTTTTTCTGCAAATCTATTTGATTTCACTACTAGTACTGCTCCTAGCGGTACCGTTCTGACATGGAGTAGGGTTTCTAACCCGTTAATAACAAACTCACATTTGACGGTTGCAGAAGCTCAAGATGTTAGCACACCAGCCTCCTATTATGGCTTTTTCTATGATGCGATAAATAATTGTGCGAGTGGTAATATTGAAGTTCAAATTGTTCGAAATATCATTCCTCAGTTGGTTACTATTACCGGTAATGAACGTTGTGGGCCAGGAACATTGTTGTTAAGTGTTGTACCAAGTGATGGAGCTTCTGTTAATTGGTATGATTCATTAAATTCTAATACTCCAATAGCTTTTGGTGAAACTTATACAACTCCTACTTTAACTGCAACAACTACCTATTATGTTGAGGCTACCGAAAATGAATGTACGACCGAAAGACAACCAATAATTGCTAGAATAGGATTTCAGGCTATTACCGGTACGTCTCAGAATGCCTCAATATGTAATATTGCAGCCAACGGTCTTACCAGTTTAGATTTAGATAGTAGGCTAACTGGGGCTGACCCTGGTGTATGGATTTTTGTATCGGGTCCTGATGATGTGAATATTAATTCTACCAATATTGTTGACTTTGAAGCATTAGCTTCAGGAGCCTATGTTTTCAGAT
>TARA_R110002050_G_scaffold181656_1_pt1 | contig 17665 bp, 17 predicted proteins | sample TARA_R110002050 | Tara Oceans TARA_R110002050 (sample SAMEA4396988) | marine metagenome | biome: Polar Biome; feature: [DCM] deep chlorophyll maximum layer (ENVO:01000326); material: water (ENVO:00002006), including particulate matter (ENVO:01000060) such as... | depth 25 m
AATGGCATCGTCTAAAACCGGCTCAGGTAAAACCTTAGCGTTTTTGTTGCCTGCTATGCAGCGAGTGATATCCACCAGAGCATTGTCGAAAAAAGATCCGCGGGTATTGATTTTGTTACCTACGCGAGAACTCGCCCAACAAGTTTATGGCCAATTACGTTTATTAGTTGCTAATACTCAATATAAAGCCATTAGCGTACTTGGTGGTGAGAACTTTAACGACCAAGCTAAAGCCTTGGCCAGAGATCCGCATTTTATCGTTGCCACACCAGGGCGTATTGCCGATCACTTACAACAACGCCACTTATATTTAAACGGCTTAGAATTGTTGGTGCTAGACGAAGCAGACCGCATGCTCGATTTAGGTTTTGCCCCGCAATTAAAAGCCATCAACGATGCCGCCGATCATAAACGTCGCCAAACCTTAATGTTTTCGGCCACTTTAGATCATGACAGCATAGGTGATATTGCAGCAACATTACTGAAAACCCCAAGCCATGTCTCCATTGGTGAGTCTTACAGTGAACACAAAGATATTGAACAACGGATTATTTTGGTTGACCATTTAGACCATAAACAAGCCTTGTTGCAGCATATATTAAGCCAAGAACAGCATAAGCAAGTGATTGTATTTACCGCGACGCGTTCAGATACAGACCGTTTAGCGACCCTGTTAGCCGCTCAAGGTTTTGCGACCTCAGCGCTCAGTGGTGATTTGAAGCAATCGGCTCGTAACCAGATTATGGATCAATTTGCTCGAGGCCAATCGCAAATACTGGTGACTACCGATGTGGCATCACGTGGCCTTGATTTAATCAACGTCTCCTTAGTGATTAACTTTGATATGCCAAAGTTTGCTGAAGAGTATGTCCATCGTATTGGCCGAACAGGTCGCGCAGGCGCTAAAGGCGATGCTGTGTCGTTTGTGGGCCCTAAAGATTGGGACAGCTTTAAAAAAATCCAACTATTTTTACGTAAAAACTTTGACTTCACTGTGGTTGAAGGTTTAAAAGCCAAATTTAATGGCCTAAAAGACAAGCCTCAAGCAGCTAAAGCCGGTACCAGTGCAAAAGACGCCGTAACCAGCAATAGAGCTAGCGTGGCGAAAAAAGCTAAAGCAGCCCCTAAAAGTGATAAACGCTTTATTACCGGGGTTGATGTGGGTGATGCACCTGTGCGCCGTAAAGTTAAACCGATTGTCATTATTGAAGACGACGGAACAACAGAAGACTAAACGGCACATCAATCGCTGATAAACTGCGGTGACAGAATAATCAATGTAGGGCAGAACACTGCCCTACAACAAATGAACAATAACGAGCATGCTAACAGCATTATCGTATGAATAAACCAGTAAGGATTAACATGAAAATTTGTGGTGTGGAATTAAAAGGCGGCGAAGCCATTATCTGTTTACTGACCTATGAAGGCGAAACCTATAACGTGCCAGCATGTCGTAAAGTTTCATTCAGTATTTCACAATCAGCTAGCACTGAATCGATTCGTGAATTTGATTTTGCGTTTAAAAAACTAATGAGCGATTATAAAGTTGATGAAATCGCCATTATTGAACGTGAGCAAAAAGGTAAATTTGCTGGTAGTGCCACCAGCTTCAAACTTGAAGCTACACTACAATTAATGGACCTTCCGGTTTCGCTTATTTCTCCTTTAACCATTAAAGAGCAACTAAAGCGCAACCCACCACAAGTTGACTTTGACTCATTGGACCTAAAACGCGTCCAGTTAAATGCTTTTGACGTTGCTTATGTTCAACATAATCGACTCATTTTCGGTAAAGTGTAAACACAGAACCGTTGTATTGTGGCGTTACCCATACCGAAAAAACGGTCGCGGTAGCGCCAGAACTAATCAGTTGATTTATGACAGACACTAAAACTAAAACGCTCAAAGCCCCGCCTAAAATGCCAGTCAAATCGGCGAGCCAGTCATTAAAACCAAAAGCAGACCTCAGCCTGCTAGTCACTAGCGCAGATATCAAAAAACAGCAGAGTGAACAGAGCCCTTTACGTTACCTAAACGGTTATCGGCCTGATGTGGTTGATAAAATCCGCCAATTGGTTGATACCAATGCATTGGGTGATCACTTTCTAACCCGCTACCCCAAAGTACACCAAGTACGTACAGACAAAGCCTTATATGATATGGCCATCGCATTAAAAAACACCTACATGCGTCAGTCAGACCCATTAGCCAAAGTCATTTTTGATGAAAAAATTAGCTTGAGCCATCACGCGCTAGGTTTGCATTCTTATGTTAATCGCCGTCAAGGCAATAAAGTCAAAGCCAAAAATGAGATTAGAATAGCCTCACACTTAAAGCATATTCCGTTTGAGCTTTTACAAATGGTCGTGGTGCACGAACTGGCCCACTTGCGCGAAAAAGAACACAACAAAGCTTTTTATCAGCTGTGTACTTTTATGCTCGCCGATTACCATCAATTAGAATTTGATATGCGAGTATGGTTAGTCGCTGAAGAAGTTGGCCAATCGCCCTACGGAAAATAATCGAAGGATTTTAATCATTGCCAACTCGCATCAGGCTTCCAGTTATTCATCCACGCGGGGATATCACAGGCAGGCATAGGTCTGGCAATGCCATAACCTTGTGCTAATTCACAGCCTAGTTGTAATAATGCAGTGCCATGTTCAACGGTTTCAACGCCTTCAGCAATCACGTCACGTTTAAATGATTTCGCTAGGGCGATTACGCCTTCAACAATGGCGAAATCATCAATATTACTCAACATGTCTTTGACAAAGCTCTGATCTATCTTAATCAAACTGGCAGGCAAACGCCTAAGGTAAGTTAGCGACGAATAGCCAGTTCCGAAATCATCTAAAGCAAAATGGACACCTAGGCTCATGCAGTCATTCATGATAATTGACACATGATTAACATCTTCTAATGCGCTGGTTTCCAGCATCTCTAGCTCTAAATAGCGAGGCTCAACATTGGGGTGGGCAGCGAGAAGATCCGTTAACGTCTGTATGAAGCCAGGTTGCATTAATTGTACTGCCGCAATGTTAACACTAGTACTTACCGGGAGATCAAGCGCCATAGCTTGCCATTGGCCAATTTGTGTTAATGCGGTATCAATAACCCATTCACCTATTTCAATCATCATGGTGTGATTTTCAATTACAGGCAAAAACTCGATTGGACTTAATAATCCGCGCTCTGGATGTTGCCAACGAATAAGCGCCTCAACGCCCACCACAGTACCTATCTTCATATTAACTTTAGGTTGGTAATAGAGGACAAACTGATGATGATCTAAAGCATAGCGAATAGCCTCTAGACTTTCTCGTTGCACTTTAACGGCATCATCTTGCGCGGTATCAAATAAATGATAACGATTCTTGCCGGATTCTTTAGCCATATACATAGCTTGGTCGGCATGCCTCATCAGTAAATCAGCATCTACATTATCTCGCGGATAAAGCGTAACACCAATACTGGCGGATATATTGAGTACCACACCACTAACGGTTACAGATTCTGACGCGGCCAATAATAACCGCTCCAATACTGGCTCACAATCTTCAACTTTGGTTAAATCGGCCAACACAGCGACAAATTCATCACCGCCAATACGGCTTAAGCTGTCACCTTCGCGAAGCGCCTCTTTCATCCGGATCGATAGTGCAATAAGCAGTTCATCACCGATATCATGCCCATAGGCATCGTTGACCGTTTTAAAACCATCTAAATCTAGAAATACCACCGCTAAGGACTGCCCGTGCCGACTGCACTGCAGCATGGCTTGAGATAATCTGTCTGCCAGCAATACCCGATTGGGCAAATTGGTCAGTACATCATAATGCGCAATACGTTCTAATTGTTCTTGATGCTGCTTCATCGGCGTAATGTCGCTCGCTAAAGAGACATAATGGGTCGTTATACCGTTTACATCACGAACTGCACTGATGGTCTGCATTACTGCATACACTTCATTATTTTTACGGTGATTCCAAATTTCGCCATACCAGTATCCTTCGTTGACGATGGCTTGCCACATATCAACATAGAACTCTGGTGATTGACGTTCTGACTTGAGAATACGAGGGGTTTTCCCTATGGCCTCTTCACGGCTGTAACCTGTGATGTCACTGAAGGTCTTATTGACTTCGATAATAAGACCTTCAGCATCCGTGATCATAATGCTTTCACGAGCATGAGTGAATACCTTGGCGGCAAGGGCTAATTGTTTTACGCGCTGCTCTTTCTCTGCGTTGGCCAGAACTAACTCGTCTGCCCGCTTATCTTTCTCTTGGTTTTGAAAAGCCAGCTCTTTGTTAGCAAGGGCTAGCTCATTAGCACGTTGCTCTTTGTCTGCGTTGGCCAGAACCAACTCGTCTGCCCGCTTATCTTTCTCTTGGTTTTGAAAGGCCAGCTCTATGTTAGCTCGGTTTTGACTATCTTCAGCTTGTTTTCTATCACTGATGTCAATCATAGCGGCAAGACAGTCTGTGCCTGTGATACCGAGATTAGCCTCAATATCGAGCCAAAGCGTATTATTACTCACTTGGCCTAATACTTCGCAAGATTGAATACCACTACCGCTAAAGGCTTTTCCTAAGCAACGTTTAAAAATTTCCCGATATTGTGCTGTGACATAGTGTGAAAACGGTTTGCCGACTAAGTGATCACGATCAATACCCAATAGGCTGGCACCTCGTAAATTGACTTGACTAATCATGCCATTGAGATCAAATACAAAGTAAGCAATCGGAGCAAATTCAAATAACTCGGTGTAACGATAATATAACCGTTCTGTTATCCGAGCTTGCTTTAACTCCTCATTTTGCATTTCCAATTCAATCTGATGAACCTGCAACTCATGGAGCATCTTTTTGGCTTCATAGTCACTAGAAGGAGATTGCGTATCACTAGTTTGTTTTTTCAGTTTAGCTTCCGCACGCTCACGTAGCACTTTGGTAGACGGCTTGGCTGACTTAGGAGTAGTCTTCATAAGCTAGGCCTGATCTTACGTAACTCTGATTCAAGCAGCTTGGCTTCACTGATATCGGTAAAGGTGATCACCACACCATCAATTACATCATCTTGGGTACGGTAAGGCATGATACGGACTTTGAACCAGCGTTGGTTTTTAGCGGTTATTTCTTTTTCGATGAAGATAAGCGTCTTCAATACTTCCTTTGAATCCTCTTGTAGCAGGACATAATCTAATTCCGTAACGATATCAGACAACGCACGGCCCACATCACTTTGGATAAGCTTAAATAAATGCGTCGCATAGTTAGTGAAGCGGCGAACATGCAGTTCATTATCCAGAAAAATGGTGGCAATTTGAGTACTATTAAGCAGATTTTTCATGTCGTTATTGACCCATGACAAATCATCCACTTTTGATTGCAGCTCATTATTGACGGTTTGCAATTCTTCATTCATTGACTGCATCTCTTCTTTGGATGTGGTCAATTCTTCATTGGTGGATTGCAATTCCTCATTGGCAGATTGCAGCTCTTCATTGGCAGACCTTAGCTCTTCTTGAGAAGATTGCATTTGTTCGCGAAGCGATTGTATTTCGTCATAGGCCTGTTGCAGTTCGGCCTGAGTTTCTTTGGCTAGTGAATCGCTTTTTCTACGCGGATATGGGGGCGGTGTCGCCACCTCAGTAAAGACCACCATCATCAAGCCGAGCAAAGCTTTTGGTTTAGAAATAGCTTGTACGGTCAAATTGATCGTACATGTGTCTATGCTTAGGTTTTTAATGATTACGGGATCGACTTGCATCTGGGCATTCTTCATAGCCAGATCAAGTTGATATTGCAGTTCTTCACGCACCATCACATGAATATTCCAGTTGGCTTTTCCTGCCGCGGGTTCTAAATATTTTCCAGTGCGGCCATTAATATAAATAATGTCACCTGCCGCATTAACCAAAACCGCTGCTGGAGAAAAGTGCTGTAGGAGAAGTTGATCTGCCTGCATTTGTAGATTAGTAATCGTTGTAGTCATCTTACTGGTTCTCTCAGGTTCACTTTCTACCAAAGATATAATCGGAAATATCCTGGGTAAAAAGTCGACTTCCGTCTGCGGTGCAGGGCCATCAATGCGGGTGTATATGCGTGTATTTTCTTTGAGCTCTGAGAACAACGAAGTGTAATGACCAATGGTTTCAGCACTTCCCAAAATTAACATACCTTGAGAAGTTAATGAGTAGTGGAACAAGGGGATTAACTTTTTTTGTAATTCCGGTCCCAAATAAATCAGCAGATTACGACAGGTAACAATATCTAACTTAGTGAACGGTGGATCCATGATGATATTTTGTGGCGCAAAAATGACCATGTCTCGAATGCGCTTATTGATGCGATAACCACTTCCATCTTTAATGAAGTATCGATTCAATTGCTCTGGCGAGACATCAGCCTCAATACTTGCTGGGTAATAACCTTTTCGTGCAACATTGATGGCATCCTCACCAAGATCAGTTGCAAAGACCTGTAGTGTGAAATGCCCTTTTGGCTTAACGTCATCCAATACATCCATAATCGTCATCGCAAGCGAGTAAGCCTCCTCGCCGGTAGAACAAGCCGTTACCCATGCTCTAAGTTGTTTACCTTGTGGATAATGAGCCAACAGTGCAGGAAGTGAGACGCGCTTAAGCTGCGCCCACACTTTTTGGTCTCGAAAAAAATGAGTAACGCCTATCAATATTTCTTTGAACAGCAGGTCTTGCTCTTGCGGATTATCACGCAAATAGTGCGCGTAGAGTTCAATGTTTTTAAGCTGATGCAAATCCATACGTCTTTCTATACGACGATAGATAGTGTTTTTCTTGTACAGTGAGAAGTCATTGCCACTACGTCCACGTAAGATAATAATGATCCGCTCAAGCGCGCTTGTTGACATGAGCTCCGCACTCGACTCAAAATCGTTTGGCACACCGCGAGGGCTATGTTTGAGAAAAGCGATAATCTGTTCTGGTAAAGCTTCAGCAGGAGCAACGATGTCAGCCAGTCCAGTATTAATCGCGCTATAAGGCATTGAATCAAATTTGGCAAACTCAGGTGACTGCACCACAGACACCCCAGCATTTTCTTTAATGGCGCGTAAACCTAGGGTGCCATCAGACCCCATACCAGACAAAATAACCCCTACAGCCCGCTCATTCTGATCATTAGCCAAGGCCCGAAAAAAGAAATCAATCGGTAAACGCAATCCGCGACTGGCGATTGGATCAAGCAGAAATAGCGATCCGTGAAGCATAGATAAATCTTTATTAGGTGGTATCACATATACACAGTTCGGCTTAACTTCCATCCCATTGCTGGCTTGGGTGACTTTCATTAAGGTGGTGCGTTGCAAAAGCTCAGGCATAATGCTTTTGCGAGTTGGGTCAAGGTGTTGAATAACAACAAATGCAATGCTGCTGGGAGTTAATACATGGGAAAAAAAATCTGCCAATGCTTCCAAGCCACCAGCTGAAGCACCAATACCCACAATGATAGGTGTATTCACCACAGCCAACCTACTGTAATCCTTAAGTGGCTTAGTCAATGTTTTACTTTGGTTTTTCATTGGGTGAGCTTTTTATTATGCATGCATTGATTGTAGACGAATTAATCAGACAAGTATGTCAACTCAATCACTGCGGGACAGTAATTTATCCATTAAGCATACCTTTAGCCTAAATATGAGTGACTTTATTAACGCAGACCTTTGTTTGTTGATAAAAAGCGTCTAAGTTTGTGCGTGAAACGGTGAGGCGGTTTATTTTTAAAAGTGCTTAGCTTGTACTTTTAGCGGTCAAATAAATTGAACACCGTTTTCGATTTCTTTCTTAAGGTTATGAGTACCGAAAACGGATAAAAGCTACAGAGCTAAGTGATTGAGGCCATATCTCTGAGGCGGTCGAAAACAGCAACTATTCCGGAGTCTCCCATTAAATTCATCTCAACATCATAAATACTTATATATTTATTACCCCCTGCCGCAGGCAATTGATTGTATTTAATTGATGCTCTAAACAAGCTTTGAGACATAACACAGAGGTGGCAAAGATGACTGAGTTTGAGGGCAAACGGTTGGTGTATCCCCCCTCGGTTATATGAACTTAGATATGCACCTGTTTTTGACTATTTGAACTACTTAGCGCTGATATTCTCATAAATAGAATGAGTGCCAACAATGGCAAAGCACTGCCAATTGCCGCGACGTAAATCCAACCACCATGGGCATACACAACACTGGCCAATATAGAACCAAGGGCGCCACCAATAAAAATACTCGTCATATATAGTGCATTCAAACGACCACGACTGTGTGGATCAATTGTGTAGACGGCTCGCTGACCTAGCACCATATTCATTTGCACGGCAAAGTCGAGTAATACGCCGGTTAGCGCCATAAATATCACGCCATGCGGCAGGTTAAAAAACCCCGGAACAAAACTAATCACGGCTAACACCATGGCAAACTTTGACATTTTTTCGGTGTGCCCCGCATCCGCCATTCGTCCTGCAATAGGCGCAGCAACAGCACCAATAGCCCCAACTAATGCAAACAACGCAATTTGCGTTTGGCTTAACCCTTAGACAGATGACAACAGTAATGGCGCAGCGGTCCAAAACAAGCTGAATGATGCAAACATTAACCCTTGATACAAAGCACGCTGGCGTAATAAGGGATAGCGCTTAAATGGCACTACTTAATGGGCGAAGGCATACCATGAGGTGACGAGCGAAGATACTGCGGTGGTGCAGTCACTTGCGCCCCTAATTCAGCGGCCGCATGCCAAACCCAATGTGGGTTGTAAAGGATCCCTCGAGCTAATGCCACGGCATCGGCCTTGCCAGTGGCGATGATCTCATCGGCCGCCTTTGGCTTGTCTATTAGGCCCACCGCAATAACCGGGATATCAACAGCGTGTTTTATGGCGTCAGCAAATGGCACCTGAAACTCTGGTGCAACGGGGATCTGTTGTTGAGGACTTAATCCTGCTGTGCTGACATGAATAAACTGACAGCCCTTAACGGTAAGGGCTTTGGCTAATATAATACTTTGCTCAAGATCCCAGCCACCATCGACCCAATCGGTAGCTGAAATACGCACTCCAAGCGTGATCTTATCGGATACTGCAGCGCGGATGGCATCAATGATCTCGAGCAATAAACGCATACGGTTCTCAATGCTACCACCGTATTGGTCATCACGCTGATTCGACAATGGAGATAAAAATTGATGGATTAAATATCCATGGGCAGCATGCACTTCGATGGCATCAATGCCTAATCGCTCCGCACGTTTAGCCGCTGCGGCAAAATCTGCCACAATATGACCAATATCGATAATGCTGGCGGCTTCTGGTCGCGGTCCATCAAGGGTAAACGGTATTGGTGACGGGGCAACGGGTCGCCATCCGTTCGGTTGATCAGCAGCGATAATATTGCCACCATCCCATGGTTTTTGAGTTGATGCCTTACGGCCAGCATGTGACAACTGAATGGCAATGGGCATAGTGGAATAACGGCGAGCAACAGCCAATGATTTAGCAAGTGCTTGCTCTGTTCTATCGTCCCATAATCCCAAATCGGCATAGGTAATACGCCCAGTCGGATTGACCGCCGTGGCTTCAAGAATGAACAATCCTGCACCAGATAATGCAAATCGTCCCCAATGCAAAGTATGCCAATCCGTTGCGGCGCCTTCATCTGCTGAATACTGACACATTGGCGCAATAATGACCCGGTTTTCCAAAGTTAACTGACCCATTTTCAGGGATTCAAACAAATGACTCATAAAAAGGTTTCCTTGTTGATATCATATTTAGCTAGTGAGTGAGTGGTCATGTTTAGTTATTTTTTGGCAATTTGAAATATTATCATCAGCAATTTTGGTGGGCGACATTTTCTTTGTATAAAAAAGAGACAACCTCTAATCTTAACCAACAATAATTAGCTTGATAATATGCAGCAAGCCATTCCATAGCCATTCCTATATAGTGATTTTCATATTTAATAGAGTGAGAGAAAACAAATTTCTTGAGTTAGTTTTGGATTTGCGATGAAGTATTATGCAAGGTGAAAGAAAGGCAATTTAGTCTTAAAAATAGGCCTCAACGAAAGTTAAGGCCTATGATAAATATTACTTAGTTTGTTGAATAATCTTTATATCTTGATCTTTTAAATACTGTGGGTGATAAGGACCGACTGGTACACTATAGATAAAACGTGCATTAGCTTGCTTAGCATAAGTTGTATAATCAGCCGAGGCAGTATTTATGGCAGTTACAATTGCATTAGCCAATAGGCCAACTAATCCGCCACCACCTGAGTTTCCAGACAGATCGACCACTACCGTACCAGTGTAACTCCATAAAACTTCAGATGTCTTGGTTGACTTAATTTCAGCTTCGATTGATACCGTCAAATTAGATGCAACCACAGCGTAAGATGTGTCCCACTTCACAATCTTTGTAAACAGTACGGCATCAGCACCAAAGTACTCTTGGAATTTATTCAGTGGGATATCGTAAACCAGCTCACTGTCATAGATCCCTTGCTCTTTTAATACAGCTGCTGTCAGCTCATATGGGAATGTGTAGTAACCATGAAAAGCAACAGGCATTTCCACCGTTGTTGAATAGTAATCCTTTGCATCAGCAGCTGTACTTAAATTGATAGGTGGCATGATCAATAACGACTTTGGTTTTTCTGTGTACATCCCAGGAAATTCTGTGCCTTTCGTCACATAAGTTGGTGAAACACAGGCCGTCAGCAATGTCGAAGCAAAAACGATCACCAAAACAGGTTTTAATAGATTGAACAGAGACATTGTACTTATCCTTGCACGTTAGCTTTTTTAATAAGGTTATTCATAAACACTTCAGCTTCTGGGTAGATCTTTTTCTCAAGCTCAAAGTACTCCACCGCTTTATTGTTATCATTCGCTTTTAGGTGAATAAAGCCCAAGTTGGCATATACTCCAGGCGGCACTCGCAGTGATTGTTCGCTCGATTTTGTGATGATGTTTTCTAATGATGATTTCCATTTAACAGTATTTTCATCACCCGCATCACGCTTCAATGCGTAAAAACTTTCAGAGTAATCACCATATTCGTACATCGGTTTTTGGGTTGCGGCGCAACCACTTAATAAGATCGTAAATCCAAGTAGACCGACTAATTTCATTTTCATCAAAGCAATTTCCGTATTGTTATGGGATATAAATTTCTTTTTCATGACCGTCGCCAAGCAAAAGCTCACGTTTAACGATTATCTGACTATCGCGGGTGATTACGATAATATGCTTACCAGGTGAAATACGATATTGGTTTGCAATGCCTGTTTTAGTCACCGTAAATGCAGGTACATTATCAATTGAGACTTCAACGCCTTCAGCAGCACCGGTAAAATACAAATATGACGCTGCGGCTTCAGATTTAATGCCACTGTTATACCCACATCCAGATGCAACAAATAAGATTACACTGACGATAAGCAATTTAATTAAGTTCATCATGGATCCTTATTTCATTTCTTGGATAAATAAGCCGGTATAATCCTGAGCTTTTATGTATTGATCAAGGTTACCACTGACTATCGTGCCAAAAGACACTTCTGACTCTGGTGTATCACCGAATGAAGCCGTTACTTCAATCACCCCAATGACTTTACCTGGTAGTGTAATTAACATACCCGTTTGGGGGTTTTTGACTTTTTTACCTTCTTTGATGATCTCAAATTGGGTACCCTGTGTGATGTTTTGTGATGCGCCACCAGAGATAATCAAGCTACCTTCTTCATAAGATAAAATGTATGACTGCCAAGGTTTGTCTAGCATGTTTTCAATGATATTTGAGGCAAGATTGGTTATGGCGACATCTAACACTTTATCGTTGAGTGAGCTGTCGTAGCCGGCTTTGTCACCTACCCCCATAACAGATCCGGCTTCTGAATAGGCGATACCTTTTCCTTCTTCTGAGTAGATGATCTGGCCCGTGGCAACGTTAACAATGCGGATACTCACTTTGGCATTAGCTTCTTGTTTTTTTACCCTTGAAAAGACACCTACATCACTGACTTCTTTGCGGCCAAACTCGGTAATTGAACCTACAATCAGGTAATCAGCGGCATTCTTAAGTGTCGAGTTCCCCCCCATCGCAAGTTCCTTTTCAATTTGTCCAAGATCAGCTCTTTCGAGCATAATAAATTTGCCCGTTTGAAATAATTTTGAGGACAAAATATCCATTGCTTGTTTACCGATGCGATTGTTGTCTTCATCAATAAAAAAGCCTTGCCCGTAAGTGGTCTCATTGGTGAATCGACCTATGGCAACTTTGCGTTTTAATGACTTGGTATTTAAGGCTGCTTCAGTTTGTGTTGCACTTATTGCCGCTGCGGGTTGCGCAGTAGTGACAACTTGTTTCTTATTGACTGTTGCACAAGCAGTTGTTAGGGAAGCACACATAACAAAAATAAGCGGTAAGGCTTTGTTCATTATATTAATATCCTTATAAATTATATGGACAGAAATGTTATCACCTTGCTAGTCACGGGTCTATCGGTGAAATTTCAAATGATGATTTTTTATCTTATTTTGAGTAGTGATTCAAACTTAGAGGTGATTTTAATCAGACATGATAAAGGAATAACTATCACAGCAGAATATCGACTGGACGCAAAACACCATTGCTTATTTTGCAACACTCGCCCGTAGGGTATATCAGTTTATGAACCTGTGAGTTAATCGCTGATTATGTAACTATCTCTCTAATGAAATCGATAAACGCATTAACCCTTTTCGAACCACGATGATTAGGTAAATATAAGGCCGAAATTGCCGCACTCGAACTGTTGGGATTAACTTGATATGACGTCAGTAAACTGATCATTTGGCCACTATTAATGTCTTGTTGAATTAACCAATCTGGTAATAAAGCAATACCATGGCCTGATAACACCACTTCTCTGATCACTTCAACATTATTGGTCTTTAGCTTACCTTTAATAGGGATCCGTTGCTCTTCGTCTTCAGACAAAAACGTCCAGACCAGCTGACTACTAAAGCGCAAACATTGGTGATGTAACAAATCTGTTGGTTGCTGTGGTAGGCCATATTGTTTTATATACTCTGGACTGGCAACCACTAGCCGTCGAAACTGACCTAGGGTCGACTGATTAACTCTTCGGTCGGTGCAGCAGAGCCCAACCTGATGGAGAGATCGATGCGCTGGGTAAATAAATCAGTAATGTCATCACTGAGCTGCAAATCCAAATCTAATTTGGGGTATTGATGCAAAAAACGGCCAATGTGTGGTGCAATAACAAAACCGCCAAATGTTGTTGGCACTGTCACGCGCAGTGGACCTGATGCCTCATCTTGGCTGTCTTTTATTTGTTCATCGGCATCTAACACGCTGTCGAGAATTTTCCTCGCACTCATGTAATAAGCCATGCCCGCATCAGACACGGTAATTTGACGAGTTGAACGGTTTAACAGCACGGTACCGAGCTCTGATTCAAGCGAATCGACCATGCGAGTTACCGATGACGTAGCCACCGAAAGATTGCGTGCCGCCGATGAAAATCCCTTCGCATCAACTGTCTCAACAAACATTTTCAACGCCAGTAATTTATCCATCTAAGATCGTACTACCTCATTGTGGTTTCTAACTTATTCAACGCGACTTAGGTTATCACCACGATAAAAATAGCCGTTACACGCTATTTTGCAGTGTAGCCTACTGCTCTATTGTATTCAGTACAATTGATAATTTTACGGTTTTTTTACGCGATATACTGCTTGTCATTTGATATTGTTACTTCACTGAATTTTAAGTGATAAACAGTATTATGTGGGAAAATTTAATTTCAACTCGCTATATTTTTAGTTTTGTAGTGCTATTTTTGGTATTAACAAGTACCTGGATTATCGATTATGTGTGGGGTTCACCAGCTGTAATATTATTGCTATTACAATTGGCCATCGTGGTTATCGCGTTGCAATGTAGCATCAAGCTTGCCTATTTTTCTGCCATCATTGAAGCATTAAGCTTCAATTTTTTGTTCACCACGCCGCGTTATTCACTACAAATGTTCAACATTAACGACATCATGAATTTACTGGTGTTTATTTTTGTGGCATTTGCTACCAGCAAACTGGCGCAACATTACCGTCGTCAACAGCATGAATTAAAGCAGGCGCAACTTAGAAATAGTATCTTGTTGTCTGTGTCTCACGATCTGAGAACGCCACTGGCGACCATTATTGGCACATTAACGACACTCAAAGAATACATGGCTAAACTTAGCGAGTTTGAAAAGCAGGAGTTGCTCGATAGTGCAACAGCTGAAAGTCATCGATTACATCAATACATTGAAAACTTACTGCAAGCAACCAGGATGCAGCATGGAACATTAACGTTTAAAAAACTGCCTGTGTCTATTGTTAGTGTGATTGATCGTGTTGTTGAACGTTTTAGCGATGGCTCGAACCGAATTGCCTTGAACACGGAAAAGGTTTCGCAGTTATACATTAGTAGCTCATTGATTGAGCAGGCGATATTTAATGTTGTTGATAATGCCCTCCGATATTCCCCGAAAAATAAATCTGTCAGTATCAGCCTTTATTGCGCCCAAGATTATGTTCATATTGATGTCCAAGATCATGGCCAAGGCATTGATCCCAAATACGCAGACAATATATTTGAGCTTTTTTATTCAAGCAACGATCACCAACCTAGTGACTCTGGCAGTGGATCGGGTATTGGGCTTGCCGTTTCAAAAGGGATAATTGCCGCGCATCAAGGCCATATTTCGTTCATTCCTGTTGAGCAAGGCTGCTTAATTCGCATTGCGCTCCCCATAAGTAAACGTGAGGCATAAATGACTTATAAAATACTGGTCGTTGATGATGAACCGCAAATTCATACCTTTATTCGTATTTCGTTAACGGCTGAAGGTTATTGCTATGTTGGTGCGCAGTCTATTGAAGAAGCTAAAACTATATTCAATCAACAGCGTCCTGAAGTGATTATTTTAGACTTAGGTTTACCTGATGGAGATGGCATAGATTTCCTTAACTATGTCCGCCACAGCAGCAAAACACCTGTGCTTATTTTGACAGCAAGAGATCAGGAAGACGAAAAAATCCGCCTATTAGAGGCAGGAGCAAACGATTATCTGATCAAACCCTTTGGTGTAAGAGAGTTAATCGCACGTATTAAGGTATTAGTGAGAGATTTAGTCGTCAATGAGCCTGTCACAGATGTAATCAAACATGGGGCATTAAGCTTACAAAAAAGTACTCATCAGTTCTGGATTAATGGTAATGAATTAGCGCTAACAAAAAAAGAGTTCGCCTTTATTGAGCTTTTACTGGCTCAGCCGGGAAATCTGGTTAAGCAAGAAGTCCTGCTCAAACGGATTTGGGGACCAAGTCATCAGGAGGACACTCATTATCTGAGAATTATGGTTAGCCAATTACGTAAAAAACTCAATAACACTGTTGAGCAACCATTTATCAAAACCGAAGCCGGATTAGGTTATCGATTAAATATAGTGGCGGAACCTGATGATCAGTGATCGCTCGGTATATCAAGTTATCGATCGGGCTATTTCGTTTTCTTTTTATCAACAAAAATACAGGTCATAAATGGCACATTTTACAGTAATTGGCTTAGGCCGTTTTGGAGTGTCAGCTTCTTTAGAGCTGATCCATTTAGGGCACACGGTAACAGGCGTGGATCTTGACCCTAAAATTGTCGAGAAATACGCAGAAGATCTAACCGAGTCGGTTATATGCGACTCTTCAGATGAGAGCGTTTTGAGGGAGCTTAATCTGTGTACGAGTGAGGCGGTGTTGGTGGCAATTGGAGAGGACATGCAATCAAGTTTGCTCTGTACTCTGGCCCTTAAAAATATTGGTGTTAAAAATATATGGGTAAAAGCCAGTACCAAAGCCCATCATACTATTGTGTCTAAACTCGGAGTACAAAGGATCATTCATCCCGAAGATGAAATGGGCATTCGAGTGGCTCAGTCACTCAATTATCCTATGGTGAATAATTATCTTGCCATTGGTCATGGCATTTATGTTGTGGAGATCCATATAAAACAGATCCTCAACGGTCAGACATTATCGCAAGTATTAGGCGACGTAAAAAACACCATTAAGCCAATAATGGTTAAACGGGAGGAAACTATTTTCTCTCAGCTCGAGCCTTTATTTGTATTACAGGCTAACGACATCTTGCTGCTGTGTGGCACGCGTGCTCAATTAAAATACGTTGCGCCAAGGCTGGTATAACATGATTTTATGGCATCCCTCTATCACGCCTATTGAGCGAAAACCCAAAGCGGGTAAGAAATTATTTGCAGCACCGCCGCTTATCTTATGTGGCAGCTTTGTCGTATTAATCTTGCTCGGGTCAGTGTTATTAAAATTACCGATAGCCACTTATGTCCCAATAAGCTGGCTTCAAAGTATCTTCACTGCCACCTCTGCGGTAACGGTAACAGGATTAGTCGTTGTTGATACTGGTACGGCTTTCACGCCTTTTGGTCAGATTGTTATTGCCATATTAATTCAATGTGGTGGTTTGGGTTTGATGACGTTTGCCATTGTGACCTTAATCGCATTAGGGGGTAAGATTGGCTTTTTACAAAGTACTGTCGCACGAGAAGCATTTAATCAAACCGACTCGTCAACCTTAGTTTCAACAGCGAAATCAGTGATCATTTTTGCGCTCATTGTTGAATGCATTGGTATGCTGATTTTGACCCTGTATTGGCGTAATGAATTAGGTTGGGAAAAAAGCCTATTTCATGGCTTTTTTTATACTATAAGTGCATTTAACAATGCTGGTTTTGCACTCAGTGCGGACAGCTTGATGCCTTACGTTGATGATGTAGTGGTGAATATAACGATTACGTCGCTGTTTGTTATTGGCGGACTAGGATTTTCTGTTTGGATTGATCTTAATCGAAATCGAAAATGGGCGCGTTTAACTGTCTATAGCAGAATGATGATTTTGGGAACCATTTTCATTAATGCAATCGCTGTTATCCTGATTTACCTTATTGAATATGATAACCCAAATACATTAGCGCCATTGAGCGAGTCTGGAAAATGGTTAGCGTCTTGGTTTCAAGCATTAACCCCCAGAACCGCGGGCTTTAATACACTGGCGATTGATCAACTTGAAGATGCAACTACGGCAGTCATGTTGATGTTAATGTTTATCGGTGGCGGCTCGATGAGTACAGCAAGTGGCATAAAAGTGGTGACATTTATGATTTTAATATTAGCCACTTACTCCTATTTTAGACGTGATGAAGCGATTTACGTGTTTAAACGTGAAATTCCAAAAGAAACCGTCAGCAAAGCGTTTGCGTTAACCATCATGTCTATCGGAGTCAGTTGTTTAGCCATATTTTCTTTGTTACTCAGTGAGAAAGCCCCTATGTTGGATATCATTTTTGAGGCAATCTCGGCCCTAGGTACAGTTGGCTTATCAAGAGGTTTAACTGCCAATCTGTCTAGCGCTGGCGAACTTATCATTATCTTCCTGATGTTTATGGGACGCTTAGGACCGTTAACATTGGCCTATTTCCTCGCGAGCCCTCGGACTACCAAGCTGCGTTATCCATCAACCAAACTGGCTATTGGATAA
>TARA_R110002050_G_scaffold89412_6_pt1 | contig 17636 bp, 11 predicted proteins | sample TARA_R110002050 | Tara Oceans TARA_R110002050 (sample SAMEA4396988) | marine metagenome | biome: Polar Biome; feature: [DCM] deep chlorophyll maximum layer (ENVO:01000326); material: water (ENVO:00002006), including particulate matter (ENVO:01000060) such as... | depth 25 m
CAGAGCGACACCACCGCCTCCGTCGCCTGCACCGTTGGCGCCTCCGCCGCCGTACGCCAGGGCGCATCGTGCGGGGCTCTGCATGCTGTTTCAGCAGACAAACGAGACGGCGCTGCTGGCGCCACCGCCGTCTCCACCTCCACCAGCAACCTTGCCAGGGTCGCCAGCATCGCCATCGGCGCCTCCGCTGTCTCCAAGGCCTCCACCGTCTCCTCCTCCTCCGTCTCCGAGCCCAAGGCTTCCACCACGACCACCGCCTCGCCCGCCTCCACCGCGTCCACCTCCTCAACCACCTCGGCCGCCCGATCCACCCTCGAGCCCGCCTCCCATCCCCTCGTTTCCCGCGGTGCGCTCCGACTCCACGTCCCGATTGGTGTTCCACGACCTCGACGAGGACACTCAACGCCTCCTCAAGGAGCATGGAAACGCAACTGGGTGGCAGGCCATGGCGGTGGAAATCGCCGACAGCGCTCAGGGCTTCGTCGACTCGGCGATCGTAGAGATGGTGGCCCTGCAGGCTTCCAGGTGCCAGGAGCTCACGACGGAGGACGTGCTCGACACCGTCAACTCTAGGGCCGAAATCACTCTAGGACAAGGCAACGACGACACAGACTGCGTGAGCTTCATGGATGGCAGGTCACAAGTCCTGCTGTACAGACGCGAGAAATGCATGGCGACTCCGCCCGACGAGCGCGAGCCCGTCAGACCCACGGCCTTCCAGCCCAAGTGCATCGTCGTCTTGCTGACGTACGAGAGCCGCAAGGCTGCCATGCAGTCACTCCTGCTCGCCGGTCGCCGCCTGACGGACCCCGTGCTCGTGAAGCTCAACATCACGACGACTACAAGCACCAACCCTGATTTCGTCGTCGCCTCCACGCAGTGCGCCTTGTCCACCGTGCTGCAGATGAACTACGTGCGCGACCTCACCAATCGCCAGGACGAGACGGCCCTTGTGAACGCCCAGAAGGCGGTAGACGCCAAGACGCGACAGCGAGACGTCTACCTGAGGGCTCTGCGCGGCCTGCGCGTCTACGACGGTGGCGACGAACTCAACGCCAAGATCTCCGACTTCAAGGCGCGGCTGGCCCATCTCGAGGACGAGCTCGTCCAGCTCCAGAAGCGCGTCGATGAGCTGGGCGCCAGGAGCACAGCGTGCACCTCGTCGGCAACCAACACCTGTGGTCGATCTTCACTTGAGGCCCCGAATCCTTGGGTCGCCGAGAACGGCGAGCATTGCCTGGGCTACAATACCAAGGAGACTCTCGAGGGCATGTTCTGCTCGCGGTGGGACTCCCCGTTCAACATCCACGCCGCTGACTCCGAGGAGCAACACGAGCTCAGCACCGACAGTCTTCCTTTTTGCTTCAGCGCGGCCGGCGACGGGTCGGTGCTTTCATGCTACCCGTTCGCCTCCACGTCCGTGCGCAGTGGCGACCTGGAGATCAAGGTGTGCCAGGAACTCAAATGCACACACACCATTCAAATGCACACCTTACCGCCGCCACTGACTTTCCATCCATCTGTTGCTCTTGTCAGGAGCTCAAACGTATAGACCGCGACTATTGCAGCCTGCGTTACGTTCGGGACCAGCTCCTCGAGAACGGTGCCGTCAGCGAGGCCGACTGCAGGCAGGAGCTGCAGGAGCGCCTCGACCGGTGCGAAGAAGAGCGCTGTCCTCCGTGCGTTGGACAGTGCACCGATCCCACGGCAAAGGCGGCCGCCACGGTGGTCAGGTGCACGGTCTCGAACGACGTCAACAGCCAGCTCTGGCTCCAGCACACCTCCGACGCGGGGCAGCTGATGCGTGCTTCTCACGGCGCTCGGCGCTCCGATGGCTACAAAGCCGTGCCCGAGAAGCTCGCCCGTCATTCATGGAGAGCTCTGGCATGGAACCCTGACGGCGCGACACAACGAGACACCATCTCGTGCAGGAAGGAGCACCGCGCGAGCCTTCGTGGTCGCTTCATCGCTGGTTTTGCCGCCAGCGGCGCACCCCTCTCACGCGCCGGCTTCATCGTCGACTGCGACACGGACGCCGACTGTGCCAGAGAGTGCCCACGGCACCCACTGACAGCCAGCACGTACCAATGCTCAAAGCGCTACAACCTCTACGACTACGCCGTCACAGGCGATTCTTCCGACGACACCCGCCTCGTGAACGATTCGGCTGGCTCCGCCACCGCGTTCGACCCATTGCCCATTAGTGAGGGCGGCAAGTCCGGCATCTGCGTGGACGCCCCTGCGGAATACAACCAATTCTGCGATTCGTCCACTCTCAACGACGTGACCATGGGAATTGTGGGCTGCCCAAGCGCCTTCGTGCTCTTCTGGCTCTGTGGCCTCACGCTCGAGACAAGAAGCGGCGACAGCACGACCGCCGCCCTTACCGGCGACGCCTTCTACCCCCGCACGCTCATCGCCGGACGGACAGACCCAGACGGTGATGGAATTTCGGACGCCGAGCTCAAGTGCTACGACCCCGTTGACTGCGCGGGTAAATGTCGTACTCTGGAGCGCACCTCCACGCACGGCGCGGGCGCGCCGCCGGCGTGTGCCATGTGTGCAATCAACTGCCCGAACAACTTCGTGTCCACTGTGGTGGACCTGGTGGACGCCATGTGGAAAGATCTGCTCACGCTGACGCGGCTCTTGGGCGTCTGCTTCGGTCGGGCGGGTCCAGCCGGGTGCACCTGCCAGTTGATGCTCTTGCTGGAGCCGGCATGGCGCAAGAACACAAACGACGACCGCCTCAAGTGCAGGAACGGTGACCCCCTGCAGCTTCTCATGGGCCAGCTCTCGGACCTCATGCTCTCGTTCGTAGAGGGTGGCGTGAACACCGTGTTCGTCAACCCCATCAACAGCTTCCTGAGCGCGCTGCGCAACATCAAGCTGTTCGGGTGGAAACCCTTTGGTTGGATCGACTTGATTCCCAAACTGTGCATCCCCACGGGGTACAAACCCGAGCGGTGTGACAACGGCGGGCTCACGCGAGAGGAGATGATCGCGTTTGCCAACTGCGAGGACGAGTCCAAACCCCTCGAGCAGCTTTGCTTCTACAAGCGCGTCGAGACCATCTGCTCGTCGAACGACCTGTTCGAGGGCTACGACGGCCTCTTCGACGCTGGGCACCAGGACCTCACCGAGCTGGAGGCGGACATCAAGGAGGCGTTTGTCGACGCCTCCGACTACCTTGACCCCACGCTCGTAGACCTCCTGCAGGAGCTCCAGCGCTCCGCGACGGAGGCACCTGATCTGGAGGATCGCCAGCGTATCTGTGACTCAGCGTCGTTCGCCTCCGCCCTCCGTCTTGACCAGCTCGTGGTGAGCTGCATCTTTGCGGTCATCGAGGGTGCATGCCTTGACGACGTCGAGGACGGCAACAGCATGTCGTACGAGATCGACAACGCCAACTTCCTGCTGCCTTCCGTCAGATTCAGCTACACCGTCAGGTGCGCTTCGTGATTCAAACCACGTGCCTGGCTCGTACCCTGATTGACGCGCACACCATCCCCTGTCCCACCCTTTTGCATCCCTTTGTCGCAGTCCTCCGCCTCCACCTCCACTCACGCTGAGCTACGACCAGATCATCGCCTTGGAAGACCCCGACGCTGCTGAGCTAGTGCGCAACAAGCTAGACGACGTGTACCCCAGGCTTGCGGACGTTGCGGTCGGCTCCGTCATGGCCGCCGTAGAGGAGTTCCCACCGGACGTCCAGATGTCTCCTCACCAGCTCACCAAGGCCTTCCTCGCGACATCCACCATGACGAAGGACTCGCTGGCCGCGCGCGTCATCGAGGCGCGGTTCACGGGTCGGTGGAGGCCGGCGTGCATCGCGCTGCACCGCATGCTCGACGACCAGAGCAACGCGCGTGCTGGCACAAAGGCTGCCGGGCGCGGTGGGCCGCACGCCTCTGCGAGTGGCGACCTCACGCACCTGAGCGACTACGACCGCGACCTCCTTCTGCACATCGCCGTCCAGGTGGACGCCAGTCTGCACGGCCAGACAGCGGCCAACAAGCAGCCTCGCTTCGACCCCTCCGCGACGTTCTCGCTCATGTGCACGGACAACTCTGGCTTCAGGGTGCCCACGACAGGGGCTTACAAGCGCGATGCCTACAGCTTCGCTGAGGGTGCGGAGCTGACCACATTCGCGCCAATCGTTGCACGCGGCAGCCTCGAAATGCTCAGAACACAAAAGGTCGGCGACCTTGGGTACTGCCCCCAGGACTTTGCCCCCGAGGACATGGCCGTGAACCTCGCGTGCCATGGCCGCAACGGCCGCTCGTTTGGCAGCCTGTTCCCACGCGTCGTGGACGCCGGGGCGACAGCCGACGTCGAGCGCGAGTGGGCCATCGAAGACCTGCGGAGCCGCGCGCTCCACAGCCCGTTCCGCATCCAAGAGCGCTACTGCTCACTGACATCGACCATCAGCGTGGAGGCCGCCGTCGCGCCCCCAGCGCTCTTCCCCGAACAGGGCGGCGCGCTGTTTGACACGTCGGAGCACAATCGCTACAAGATCAATGATCTCACAGTCGCCTACTTCGAGCGGGGTGAGGAGGACCTCCTGAGCAACGACTACCTTGACGTGGCGCTGCAGTCGTTCGTGTACGTGACGAGCAGCGCAGAAGCCTCCATTCGCCCGGGTCTGCATCGCCTCGTCGACCTGGCGGTGTTTGACCAGCGCGACTGCATGGCGCTGCCACGCATCAACTGCGTGGGGTCAGGCAGAAGCCCCGTGTACGTGAACGAGAACCTTGCGCTCGACGAGTCTCCCGCGACAATCTTCGTTCCCGGGCGCGCGATGATCGGTCGTGTGCGCTACCACCCGGACCTCCAACGCCTCACAAACGTATCGGCGGTGCGCTCACCATTTGCAAGTGTGGATGGGTGTTCGGCCAACGACCTCGTGCTCGTCGAGCGACCAAGGCAGCGGGCAACGATACATTGGCTGGAACGCATCTTTCTCTATGGCATTCCAAGCCCTTCTCCACCACCAGCGCCTCCGGGCAGCCCGCCGCCTCCGCCGTCGCCGTCAGCACCAAGCCCGTCGCCGTCCCCGCCGTTCTACCAGGGCCAGACGACCCTTCTCGCCAAGGTTCGCGGCTACCAGGAGGAGCTCTGTGCCTCTGTCTACATGCTTTCGTCACGCGCTCGCTGCGAGCGCTTCGCCGTTCAGCTGTCCACCCGTGAGATCTACACGGCGATTCCACCTCCAGCCGCGCCGCCACTGGACCCATCGCTTGGAAGACTGCCAGCGCCGCCATCGTTGCCTCCGAGTCCAAGCATCCCGTCCGACATGAGCAACGCGCCGATTCTTGCGACTCGTTTGAGCACCATTCGTTTGCCAAATGAGGTGCCCTTGCCAGAGGACGGCACAGCACAAGACCACGTTCTCGTGAGCGATGGTTTCTACGCAACGTCCCGGGCGGTTGTGGACATTGCACTGGCCGACGCACCGGTTGGGCAGCGTGCCGCTTGCACGTCAGAGGAGCGCAACAACCCGCTGTTCTGCGTCACCGCGTCCGTCCTCGCCGTGTGCATCGACGACCTGCACGCTTGCGGCGATGTGCGGGATAACACCGACGAGCCGTTCGTCCGGCTTGCGCTTCGGGGAACACCGAGCACACGCTCCAAGTACCTCTTTGGCCTTCGGATCACGCTCCCGGAGACCCAAGAGCTCAAGGACCTGTTCTTCGAGTCCTCCGAAGTCGCTGTTGGTGGTGGCGAGGGGTATTCCGTGCGCCTGCGCTCGCCCGACGGCGAGAGCGTGTCGTGCGTTCAGGAGCAGCAAACGGTCGACCGGACTTCAGGGGAGCTCCTGCACATCTGCGCGAGCGCGCAGCCTACCCAGTCGGAGGCCACGGCGCTTTCGCACGTCGAGGAGGTCGAGCTCGCGCTCAACGGGCAGCTACGGCAGCTCTGGCTGCGGTCAGTCGACGTCGTGGAGCGACCGCTGCACCTGCTGGAGGCATTCGACGTTCCAGCACCACCGCTTCCTCCTCCGTCTCCACACCGACCGCCACGCCCACCGCAAGCGCCTGCGTTCTCAAGGAACGAGACTGTCCTTTGCAACTTCGAGTCCGGTGCCTTCCCACCGGACGAAGTCGTCGTTCGTGAGGAGGCGGGCCCTTGTGGGTTGAGCCCAGGGGCCTGCTGCGACCACGCCCTCCAGCATCCGTACAGCCATGAGAGGGCGCCCAGCGAGACGCTGGCGTTCCGGATCTCAGACGCCGGTTGCTGCGACACTTTGCTGCTCAGCACCGCGCTCCGTGTGCCAGTGGTGTCACCGGGGTTTTCTACGGAAGCGGCGGGGTCTGGCTTGTTGGTCATCTAAGAAAATCATGCATTCACAGACCCACGCACACTTCACAGACACACCCAAAAAACGCATAGTTCAGGGAACAAGAATTCACTGGAGCGGCACGCCCTGCACGACAAAGGAGTCCATCGTCATGGCCTTGCGCTTTGTCCCGCGAGCGGCCTCTTGGTTGGCCTTTCGCAGGTTGAGTATGAACCTCTCGATAACTGCGTGCAGAGGCGGCTGCGTGAGCTCAAAGAGCAGGTATGAGCGAGACGCGTGCTGAACACCGTCCACAAACGAACGGTTTGGAACGGCGCGCCCATTGGCCACGATCTGGTTGTGCTCCTTGGCGACCTCGCGTCCAAGCGCCGACAGCTGCGCTGGCGTCAGCTTGTCCTCACTCCACCACAGAGGCATGAACTCCTGCAGCGTCAGGTAGCGGTTCGTGTCGACGTGAATGACGCTCACGTTTGCCGGGAGACGAACGTCCGAAATCGTCCCGTTGCTCTTGGCAATAACGGCCTGAGCAAGGGGCACGGGAGCCTCGGTGCTCTTGCTGTCATGAGCAAAGACTTGCGCTGTCCCCATGGACGACCACATGTCGAGTTTCGCTTGCATCGTTTCGATCTGACGAGGGTTGTTACAGGTGGCTATTGCGCCTGTAAGCCCGTCGATCGCGCGGTCCTTGATCTTCTGGTTCAGCTCCGTGAGCTCAGCCTCAGACCTCTTGCGGTTTTGGAGACGCTTGTCGCGAATCTTGGCAATGTCCTCGTTGTAGACCGCGAGACGACGCTCATGGTTTTCGCGCCTGTGCTCGTCCTCCTCCTCTTGCTGTTTGCGCTCGCGCGCCTTCGCTTCCTCAAAGCCTTTCATGATGAGGGTCATGCGTTCCGGGCCCTCGGGCATCCGATCGATGAAGGATAGAACTCCTTCGCTTGCTGGCGCAAAGGACGACGAAGACCCACTCGACTGTGTGTCAGCCAGGAGAACGCGCTGCGTGACTGTGCCGCCCAGACGGTCTGCATTCTGCTGGACCTCAGCGACGAGCGTCTGGTCGCCACCGGCGGCACGAAGAGTGGTCTTCGCGGCCGTCGCCCGTACCGCCTTGGTCTTGGATGAATTGACCATCATGAGCGCCTGGACGACAGCGTGGAGCGGAGCGACAATGCTCTCGCGACCCGCATTTCCCTTCCAGCGCACCCGGGTGAACTTGGAGATGTCTAGGACATCATTGGTCAAACCAACCCCGGAGGATGCTTTGTCCTTGAGTTTGGAAAGCATTTTGTGCAGTGCCGGTTGGGCGGTCTGCTCACCCAGAACAAGCTCAAATGCATGCACAGCGTCGACATGATGCGTGTCAGGGTCGCTGCGCACCATGATGCGAGCATCGTACCCATTCAAGGGAACGAGAACCGGCACAACGGTACGCTTTGTTGGCTTGATCAAACTGGCCATGTCTGCAGGTTACCCGATTCCAAGGTCGTGTCCGAAGCACGGGCTAGCGATTCGCGTCAAACTTTTTCCGCGACCCCTTACTTCAACAGCACTTTCGTTTTTATCACGAGTGTCAACGCTGCGCGAGGTTCCCGCTATATGGTGTCTTTTAGCGTTTCCTCCAGGAACAGCAGGGCAGCAACGAGCAGCCAGCGACACAATGAAGCTGCTTCAACTTCGACTAGACCGTCGTGGCGCGCTCGTCCACCCCCGTTCCAAGGCGGCTGTCAAGCGTGGCGGGCGCAGGCGCTGCACTAAGCCGGTGAAGCAGCGGCCTTGCGCACGAGCAGCGGCTACGGTAGCCTCAGCAGCCGCCGTGGACAGCGCCCACGACGCGTCCGACACGTCCGACACCTGCGACACCGCCTCCTCCTACACCGCCTCCTCCGACACGTCGCCGCCCGTATCCCCCTGCCACACGAGGACCGACTCGCCGTTGAACGTGGAGCTGAGTCGCGTAGCTGAGCTGGAGCGTGTGTTTAGTGACATGTGTGCAAGGGAGGTGGCTTTCTTGATTTCGTTAACATGAAGTTCAACCTTCACGACACGCACACAAACGCACTCATCCGCACACGTGACACAACCGAGCTCAGTACAAAAACGTGCCCACCTGGCGGTCACCGCGCCGTGCCAAATAGATGATGCGCTCCGCCGTGGATATCGCAACGTCCACACCTGCCTCACCCGGTGGCAGCGCGTCGTCGACGATCGCCAGTGGCGCGGCGTCGTCGAGGCTCCACATGCGAAGCTCGCCGTCGCGCGCCGAGACCGAAGCGACAATCGGCAACGGCGTGCTCGTGACAGCCAGGTCGGTCAGTGGGCTGCGGTGACCCCGCATGACCATCATGACCTGCCCGGAGCTCAGCGACCACGCACGCACAGCGCCGCCGTCATCCCCGGTGACAACAAGATCTCTCCGCACCGCAAGCGCGACGACCTGCTGCATGCTTCCCGGTTCGTGCAACATGACTGTGCGTGCGCCGTCCACTGTCTTGTACACTTGGACGATGCCCGTGGCCGCGGCCACGAGCCCAGATTCGGCGTCCAGCGAGACCGAGGTCACCTGTCTGCGGTTTACTGGATCTGCAGGCAACGTGCGCAGCTTCAGCAGCGTCCTCGCGTCGTAGAGAACTGCGGCCCCGTTGTCAAAACCCAGAGCAGCCGCAAACCCCCCTTCCGATGCTGTCAACGAGGTTACGGCACCTATGTTTTCCTGCTCGACCAGTCGCTTCACGACTCGCATCTCGTCCAGGTCCACGGCAACCAGCGTGGCCGCCGACACGAAACCCGTCACGATCGCAAAGCTTCGGCCACCTACCGAAGCAACCACCACTCGGCTGGGCAGCACATCGTCCGGCAGCTTGAGCTGACGCATCTCGGCCGTGGGCGATGGGCGCGCGAGCACTCGGTACGTGTCGTCAAGCGGTTCGAACTCAACCATGACGAGTCCGTCTAAGAATTTGGCAAAGCACACGAGGTCGCGATCCATACCCGCTGAGAACGGCGTCTTCTCGCGTGTAATGAGCGCACGCTGCACCAGCTTCCTACCGACCTTTGCGACTCCCATCGCACGCCGGAGAAACCGATCGGCCATCCCACTCGACGACGAGGATCCTGCATCTGGAAGCGCCCCGTCAGCAACGCTGGTTACACCGTCCAGCGCGCTTTGAATGCGGCGGTACGCCACAACCGCCTCGTCCTGCAAATTCCCCTCTTCGTCAGCGGGTTTCTGAAGTCGATCGTTAAGGCGGCGAAGCGTCTCTTGGAACGGAGACAGTGGCGGCAGTCGCGACCCTCCTGCCCTGAGCCGTTCGGCGTTACGTCTTTCCCACTCATTGACCGCAGTCATCAGCGCAAGAATTCTGGCATCAGTCACACTTCGTGCGCGCTGCAGTTCTCCGGACGTTTCAAGCAGGTCGTACGTCGCCAGAACGTCCCGCGCGAAGCGCTTGTCGTCTTCCGAAGACGCTGGATCGTCAATCTCCTCTTGCTGACGTTTCTTCATGATGGCTCGAACGCTTGCATCGCCATTCTGATAGAACAGAAAGACCTGATCACGGTAGATTCCGCGCCGCGACTCACGCTGCCGCCGAGCGGCTTCTTCCCGATTGACTGCAACTCCGCTCTCAAACTCGCTCAAAATGCGACGCACTTCTTCATCAAGTTGTTCTTCAGTGAGCGACGGCCGTTGAACACGACGCAAAAGCGCTTCCTGTTCCTCTTGGAGTCGCTCTTTGAGTCGCTGCACTTGCTGCCCTTCGTTGCTCTTTGCGCCAGGTTGCTCTTCCCGTTCTCGAGCTAGTCGCTCCCTTTGCGCAGCCAGGCGTTTGAGCTCTTCCTCACCCTCTTCCCTCGCGTCTCGAAGCTTCTTGATGGCCTCCTGATTCTCCTTAATTGCTTGCTGACGCTGTATGCGGGCCCGATCGTCCAGCTCTTCACGCACACGATCGTCCTCGTATTCCTGTATGACCGATTCTGCAGCAGCACCGTCGTTCGGGAACAGCAGCAGCAGCTTGCGGCGCGCGGACGCACGCCGTGCTGGTGTGTCCGCACCCGCTTTTTTCAAAATGTTCACGAAGGCCTTAAAGTGACCCTTGGTCAATTGTTCACCGACACCAAGTCGTCCGAAAACTGCGAGTTTTGCATCTTGTCCTGTTTCGACGCCCAGCAACACTCTGACGATTGCATGTTCGTACGGATCGGATCTTTCGAGTCTCACGAGTGCTCGTGTGAGGAAATAGTCGTCTGGGTTCCACCAGCCAGCGCGGGAGATGAAGCGGGTGACATTGACGTCGAGGCTAATGAACATCTCCCTACGACGCTGCATCAAGAGATTCTCCGTGGTCGGTTCAGCTCTCACAACGACGCCACGTTCGAGCAAAGCATTTGCTAGTTCCCACTGAGCAGCCAGGTCAGCCGGTGGCATGGCAGACGTGTAGATGTCACCCAGTCTCAAGAGCTGGTCAGTAAGCGGGATGAACGTGAGGACCGTTTGTGAGAACCCGCCAGCGTCGAGCATGCTCGTACGCACGTCGGCGCCAGCCTTCACTGCAACCGTGGCTTCCTCCCAGTTCTGCGTTCGGAGAGCCGTCTCCATTTGCACCGTGAGCTGCTGCTGCAGCGTCTCAACCTCTTGTTGACGCTGCTGACACGCCAGGAAGAAGAGTTGGAATGCTGACATACCGACGTCGTCGGGGTTTGGCATCAGAAATCCCTTCGCTTCACCGAGAGCAAACCAAAAGAGGTTGGTCCGCATCAGAGCGCGTACGTTGGCTGACGACCCTGCCAGAGACGGGATGTCTGTGCATGGCAACTGCGCTGCAATCGAAATCAACGCGTCGACGCCAAGCCTCTCGTCGTCCAGGATGACATCCGTGGGCGCAACGTCGTTTCGGGCAAACGACGGTGTGTTTCTCGCGCACCCTGCACGCTGGACGCTCTTCGCGATCAGGGTGTGCTGCCGCGCGACCTGTGCGCCGAGCTCGAGCTGCTGCCGCAGCTGCCGGACCTGCTCTTGCTGCACGACCCAGCTTGAGCACTCACGGGGGGCGGCCGACATGCGCGCGTGGCACGCGTGGAGCCCTTCCATCTACAGGGCGGCGTACATGTGCTTATGTAGAGGGGGGTTTGGGGCCGGCATTTTGTGTCGGGCCTATTCTCTAGAGCACACACCTACTTGCGTAGAGCCGGCTCGTAGACCTCTCCCGGGCGACCGATTTTCGTCGGCGGGCGCCATTTGACTTTGCAAAGTCGAAGGGCGGCGTTGCGCGAGCTTTGGAAGGGTGCAACCCCTACACCCTTCCAAGCCTTGCGCGAGCCCCTGACAGGGGTGAAGGGCACATGCCATGTGTCCTTCACCACATTGCGCGAGCTTTCAACTTTTAGTCCGCGACCTCCCGCGGTGTGACTGGGTGCATAGACTGTGTTAGGATAACATTGCGCGGCGACACAAACACCCTCACAAACACTCTCACAGACACGGTTTGCGCCGCTAGAGGTGCGAACGACCCGTTTCACACAAACAGCAAGACGCAGCACACCTAGCATGGAGTACGGCGGCCTCACAAAACCGCATGGCTTTTGGGAAGACCAGGAAAGGAAGCAGCTCGCCGGTGTCCCTGGCTACTACGTCGATCCACAAAACAACATGCTCGATCGGATGATGTACTACCACGACAAGGTCCTTGCGGGAGAGAAGTTCATCTTTCCTGATACGAAAGTGGAGTGCGACATCCTGTTGAAGGCCATGCACCTGGTGGAGCAAACGAGATCTAAAATCGACGCGGCGAGCGCCACAAGGGGAGAGTCGTCCAGTACCGCGCAGACGACGAAGGCGGCTGAGACCAAGAGCTGACCATGCCGGTGGTCACTACTCCTCTGGTTGGAACGGGATGACCTCGTCGTCGTGTTGAGTGACGTTGCGTAGTGCCTTTGCCCAAATGTGGAGTCCATATATTTTTTTGCCTTTTGAGCCAGGCACTGCGTAGGTTGCACCCCCGGCAGCAAACGTCATGCCTGTGATTTCCTCAAACTTTTTCTTGAGCGTGTTCACAACGGGAGATTTGCTGGTAGTCGTCTCAGTGCCCCCGATAACCTCCCATATGATCGGCGTTGCCATACTTTTGGCCTGTTCAGCAAGTCCCTGCGACAAAGCAGATTTTCAAACAGTCAACTTAAAAGTCGATCTGCGATCTTCGAAGATCGCAGATCGCAGATCGCACATTTTTTGGGAGTTGGTCGCGAGACTCACCATCGGCGTGATCCATCTCCCCGGCACGTTGTTCACCACCAGATCACTCACCTGACGAACAAGCGCATCCAGCGCATCGCTGGAGGTGTCGTAGCATGCGCCCACCTTGCTCAGATTGAGGGGCGCGTTAGGAATGTTGTACGTGATTGCGGAAGCGTTGATACTGCGGTGCTTTTGGTAGTTCACCAGGTTTTCGCGCTGCTGCTGCGTTGCTGCCACCTCAGGATCCCACGGAACGGCGTTCGCATTGCGGGGGTCCTTGTTCCAGTCGTACTTCATCTTCACCAGAAGCTTGAGGATCCAGCTGCCGTAGGTTCGCGCGTGCTTCCACTCCTCACCCTTTCTGAGCATGACAGCGTGCGACGGGGGGAGGTATTCGCGGTCCTCCTGCGAAGGCGATATCCGCTTGCCATCATCCGCCAGAAAGCGTTTCATCAGGCGACTCCCCGCGGTCCCGTCACTGGTGTACTGGACCGAGAACGTGGCAAGTGCTTTGGTCTCCACTCCTGCTGGAAACCCGTAGCTCGGGTACGTGTCGTAGTTTCCGTAAAGCATGAGCGTCGGGTACTCACCCGTCTCGGTGTGGCTCGTCAGATACGCGTCGCGCATAGCAGACTCGGAATCGTTCGCGTACCGCGCTCGTATCATGTGCATGTCAAGCTTCTTCAGGTTGGCGTCAGGATGGACCAACACGAGCGAATAGGTGCCCCGTGAGTGCGCATCTGCCAACTTGCTCCTGTCCATTCCGTAGATGAAGCTTTCGTCTGCCACCTCGACAACTCCGGGTGCCAAGTGGCGCAACGGGTTGTGGCGAGCCCTGTCCTTTCCACAGTCCGTCTCGGTCACCTCCAACGAGAACAGCTTCTTCTCCTGGATTATGGACGACTCCCACATGATGCTCGCACGCTTCGCGTGTTCGTACATCATCAAGCCCTCGTCGCAGTAACCTCTTTTCATCACGTCGTGAAGCTTTTGCTCGTCAGCAGTGAGGTTCAGAGTGCCATCTTCTTTCAACGCCGTGTTCGCGGTCTCCGCGTCGGCGTGGCTGAGCTTGAATGCCATGAAGTCCAGGAAATGGTCCTCCCGTCGCAGAGCACGAACTTCGACTTCGCCGCCCTTTTCAAAGCTGTTCAAGAACCTCGCAATCATATCCGATGGTGCCTTTTCACCCGAAGCAAGAACCTTGTTACACAGGCGCCACCCCTGCATGTAGAGATTGCAGTGGCCACGGCGGCTTTCGTCACGACCGGGTACCACCAAAGGCAGCGCGTCCTCAAGAATCTTGGGGTGCTCCAGCAGCAGATTGCGAACGCTGATCAGCTTCAGATCCTTGCCTTTGGCGTCGACACCGACCTCAAGCCCGTCATCGTGCATTTTGTACGCCATGAATGCCTCAAACGCCTGCTTCACTTCATCCTCCACGATCCACGTATTGTGTTTCAAGCGAGACCAAACGACAGCCTCCTCTGTTGCTCGAATCACAGGCTCGTTCAGAACGGTGTCAAAGCGGATGCGCTGGTAGCAGGGAAGGTTTCGTATCAGGACTAGAAGTGACGGGACGCTCTTGTCCATCGCAAACACAGCACACGCGTTTTGGACACTTGCGGAAACCCTCCATTGCATCCGCTTCACCGCCGACTCGGCGGCGATTCGACGTTTGCGCTCCTTCTTCAACTCGTCTTCCACCCTACGCCACTTCGAGGTCTCGCCCTCTTCGTCTGAGTCGGCATTTGAAACTGTCTTCTCCTTGCGCTTCGCCCGCTCCCTCGTGGGGCCCACGTCTGGCTCGACCACTATGCTCGCTCCGTCCAACGCGTTTACATTGGCGTCGCAAAGAGTGCCCTCGGAATCCTCACCGGCCACCCGTGCGCTCTCACGCCTGTCTTCAGAGCCCTGTTGCTCCGCAGAAAACTCTTCGGGTGAAATGGAATCCTCCATCCGAACTCTACGCGTCCAGGCGTGTTCGGGCTGACCCACTGATAGCGGCCATAAACACTGGTGCGCAAACACAGTTCACAAACACTCACATGTCGTGCCGTCCGTTCCGCGACTTCAACCCACATCCGCGAGCTGGCGTCAGCGACGTGCTGAAACACGCGCTCAACCCCACCACCGGCCGAACGCCCGAGCGCGACGACAGCGCCGCGCGCGAAGCGCACCTTCGCATCCCAGCACTCACTCACGTGCCAGTGCAGCACGCGGACAACCGCCTCGACCTCGAGAGCGCGGGCTCTTCCACCCGGTCGCCATCTCCGGTCACAGCAGAGCTACGCCCCCATGAGCCCCGCGACGGCGGATGGGCTGGCACCACCGCGAGGTACCGCTGGTCGTGCAACGCCTGCGTGTTCGTCACCCTTCTCGCGCTGGTGGTCCTCGCGGCTGGGCTCACAACGCGCCACACGCCCCCGAGACACATGCGCGCTGCCCGCCCACCCGCGCGCCCGCCTCGGCTGCCGCCGGCTGCACCCCCGAGACACCCAACGACGCCGCACCACGACGTCCACGAAATCCGTGAGCTCCTGGCGCTTGTGCTAAATCTTCACATAGACGACCTTGACGTGTCACAGCACGAGGGTGGCCGCCTGCGTGTCGTAGTACAGAGCCTCTCTCTTGAAGAGCAGAAGCGGTACGAACAACTGCTCAAGAGTGTAGCCGGCCTGGGGCCGGCCCTCGCGAGCGCGGAGGTGACTATTCTAGCCTAGTTCGTAAAACTGTAATTTTCACCGGGTGTCTCACGTACAACAAGCAACTACGCGAGTCGCCCGACAAAAACACACCTCAACGACCTCGCTCCCCAGACGCACGTCTCATGCTGCTGCTGCCGCTCGAGCGCCGCCAGCCTCTCTCTCCACACACACACACTCACCCGCACCGATCACCAGCGCCGCGCGGCTACATGCTCCAGTCGGTCGCGCTCAGACCGACGACTCCACCGCCTCGCCCTTGTCACCGTTCTGCATCATCACCAGCTCGAAGCGGGTGAGCGAGCCAAATCCGATGCACGTGAACAACACCGCGAGCTCGGCGTGCAGCAGCTCGGTGTTCGTTATCTTGTCGACGATGCTCGAATCTCCGAGCTGAGCGTTGCGCGTGCTGATCACGTCGCTAAGCAAAATCATCGTCGAAACGAGGGAGAGAGCGCTCAACGACCATGCCAGGTAAGAGGTCGCGCCCTGCAGCTGGATCATGTCAGTCATACCAAGCACGGCAGACACGATCGCGAAGAACAGCGTACAACTGATGAATGTCACGGGAAGGATAACGAAGACGTCGCCGATGAGGGGCTGCGCGTCCGCCATCTCCACGACAAGGCTTGAGAACACCAAGGCGGAAATCCACGAGCCGGCGTGGATGACCGTGCCCAGGATCCACATCAAAGAGAAAGGTGCGGTTCCAGGGGGAGATACCGGACTGAGGTATGTGTCCATCACGACACAAGGCACGACTTCAGCGCGTCATACTATACTTTCTCCGCTAAAGCTCCTTATCTTCAGCGGGGGTCAGGTACAGGAGGGCGACACACCGGCATAAGCCCCCTGCAGCCATCGACAAGGCAAAAGCGCGCCGTACACACCCCTCGTGACGCAACCAAGCGACACCTGCACGACATGCGCGCCTCGCGGGACCCCCGGGACCGCCGCGCTGCCCCCGTGGCGCTGCTCATCGCCCTCGCGGCCCCGCGCCACTCTGCCGCCACGTGCGACGCTGGCTGTGAGCCGGCGCTCACTCCGACGAGCGATTGCTACGACGTGCGCGACGCGGGCGTCCTCAGCTGCGACGGCTGCCAGGAGTGCGTACACGCCTACAACACCGCGTTTCTCAACGACGAAGACGCCGCAATCGGACCTGTGCGCGTGGCGCAGGCGGGTGTCGGTGGCTACAACACACCCTTTGGGCGGACCACGGTCTTCTACGTCGACCGTGTGCCACACGCCATCTTCCTCAGTACGAACGACGGCAGTCCAGCCCGAACCAAACCAATGACTGGCCTGTCGATCTGGAGCCTCGCCGACCCCACCAGCCCGAGCGAGCTAGTCGCCATCCTAGACATTGGCGCCACCCTCGTCGACGTTGAGAGCTTCGACGTCGACGGTGCTCCGCACGTTGTAATCCTTGCCGCCGCCGACCCTTACCTGCGCGTCTTCAGTGTGGCCGACCCTTACACCCCTACCGCCGTCGGCACCGAGAGCGCGGCACCCGACGCCGTTCCAAACGGAGAGATGTCCATCGTGGCAATCGACGGTGCGCCGCACCTCTTTGTCTCCGACTCCGCGACAGCGCGGCTCGTCAACATCGCAAACGCCACCGCTCCGACGACGCGCAGCACAATCACCACAGCAGGACCGCATGTCGACACCTACACGCTCGACGGAATTCCCTACGCCGTGACCGTGACTGGGATAGACGACACGCTCACGATCCACGACCTGAGCACACCGACAGCCCCGACGCTCTTCACCCAGAACTCCGGGCTCGATGCTGGTCATGTGCTCGATGGCGTGGTCGCCTACCCGTTTGCAGGCACGCACTACATGCTCTGCTCGGAAATCACCGGCGCTGGATCTTGGTCCATGTACCAGGTGAATAACACGCTCGACGCAACGGCGCAACGCGTTGGCTCCTTGGAACTTGGGGACGCCGGCGGCGACAACGGACGCTCGTTCCGGTTTTCCGACCGCGCGGGCGCCAGGTACCTTTTGGCTGCATGGGATTACCCGCACATGGCCGTCGTGATGCCGGGCGTCGTCAACGGGGTGTTGGGGTTCACGTCCTGGTGGCCGTCGTCGTTCCAAGACGGATTCTATGCGAGTGGCATGGAGATAATCACCGCGACCCGGTCCATGAGCACTTTTGGCGGATTGTCGCCGAGTCGCCTAAAAACGCAACCCTTTTTGCTGCGGTACGAGCTTTACACCATCGACTCATCGGGAAACGTCGGGCAGCTGTCGCGTACGCCTACGCCAGACCCGCCCTCGCCGCCACAATCGCCGCCCTCGCCGCCACAATCGCCGCCACAATCGCCGCCGCCGCCAAGTCCACCGCCTCCAGGTCAACCACCTGTTTCTCCGCCACAATCGCCGCCGCCGCCAC
>TARA_R110002050_G_scaffold66296_2_pt1 | contig 17635 bp, 14 predicted proteins | sample TARA_R110002050 | Tara Oceans TARA_R110002050 (sample SAMEA4396988) | marine metagenome | biome: Polar Biome; feature: [DCM] deep chlorophyll maximum layer (ENVO:01000326); material: water (ENVO:00002006), including particulate matter (ENVO:01000060) such as... | depth 25 m
CCAGGATTTGCAGGACCTGATTGACGAATATTTGAATTACATGTAAACAAACAGTTTTATATCATAACTTCATCCAAATCAGAATTCATATGACACTTATAAAATCCATCTCAGGAATTAGAGGGACCATTGGAGGAAAACCAGGCGATGGCTTAAGTCCGCTCGACGTGGTCAAATTTACAGCGTCTTATGCCCGTTGGGCTATTGAAGATACGGGCAAGAAAAGCCCCACGATCGTGGTTGGGCGTGATGCTCGTATTTCGGGAGCCATGGTCGAGTCGTTGGTGTGTGCCACACTTTGCGGCATGGGCTGCCAGGTGGTGAACATCGGTCTGGCTACGACACCCACAACCGAGCTGGCGGTGGTGAAGGAAAAGGCCGATGGCGGAATCATTCTCACAGCGAGCCATAATCCGGCCCAGTGGAATGCGCTGAAGCTCCTGGATGGAAAAGGTGAGTTTTTGTCGGCCCACGAAGGTGCTAAAATTCTGGCTTTTGCCGACATGGAAGATTTCATTTTCGCCGATGTTTACGACTTGGGGACCATTTCTGAAAAGGACTATTTGCAGGCCCATATCGATCATGTTCTGAATTTGGAGTTGGTAGATGTGCCGGCCATTGCCAACGCCAATTTCAAGGTGGCTTTTGATGCGGTTAATTCTGTTGGTGGAATTGCCATCCCAGCTTTGTTGAAAGGACTGGGCGTGAAAAGTATTGTGCCAATCAACGAAAAGCCCACCGGTTATTTTGCCCATGTGCCCGAGCCGCTTCCCGAAAATCTGGTAGAAACGTGCCAGCTGGTCAAGGAAAAACAGGTGGACGTTTGCTTTGTGGTCGACCCGGACGTTGATCGCCTTTCCATCATTAGCGAAGACGGTAGCATGTTCAACGAAGAATATACTTTGGTGGCTGTTGCCGATTACGTGCTTTCAAAGACACCGGGCAACACGGTTTCGAATTTGTCGTCCACCAGGGCCTTGCGCGATGTGACGGAAAAACATGGCGGAAGCTACACGGCTTCGGCGGTTGGCGAGGTGAATGTGACCACCCAAATGAAGGCGACCAACGCCGTGATCGGTGGAGAAGGCAATGGGGGTGTGATTTACCCTGCCTCCCACTACGGACGAGATGCTTTGGTTGGAATTGCCCTCTTTCTGTCGCATCTGGCCAAATCGGGCAAAACATGCACCGAACTACGAGAGACCTATCCGAACTACTTTATTTCGAAAAATAAGATCGAATTAACGCCTGAAATTGATGTGGATGCGGTATTGATACAGATGAAAGAAAAATATAAGCACGAAAATGTTAATGATATCGACGGGGTGAAAATTGACTTCAAAAACGAGTGGGTTCACCTTAGAAAGTCTAATACCGAGCCGATTATCCGAATTTATGCCGAAGCCGGAAATGCCGATTCGTCCCGCAATCTGGCTGAAAAAATCATATCTGAAATAAAAGCGATTACTACCAATTAAACTTTGGCTTCTGGGGCTGGTCTATGTTTAAGAACACAATAAAATTGTGTTCTTAAATTGTTGTGGCAAAACCAAGCCCTTTTTAACGGGCAGCAAAGCAGGAGTATGTTTGCGTCGCTGTGCTCAGTTGTGGGGGTGGTGAACCATTGGTATTTTCAATTTTCTTGAATTGGAGGAAGTTAACTTTGAAAAAAATCGTTCTGATTTATGACAATTGGCATAAATATTGTTAACCTGACCCTCGATTAACAGACAAATTAGTTTCATTGCGTTATTTGCGTGTTGACCGGGTATAATTCTTCCGGGCCAGAAGCTCAATTTAAATCAGTAATCGGTTTTGAAAGTATTGACAAGAATAGTCCAACTAAACGCAGTCAAATTGCAACATTCATGAAGCGAACAATGAAAATCAATTTTGCATGGGAGTAAGTTTCTCCCGGCGGGCTTTGATTATTTTTGAAAACCTGGAAAGTAATTTTTATGACAAAACTTGTACGATCTAAAATGAAAAAATGAATACATGAAAAACAAAAAGACGCTACTCATTGCACTTGTTCCTCTATTATTAATCGTTGGCTATTTGATTTTACAAAGCAGCGATCAGGCCGTTACCGACATTACCGTGAGCGTTGAAAGGGGGCCATTTGAAATCCAGATTTATTCATCAGGCGAACTGGAGTCAGAGAATTCTGAAAATATCACCATTCCTGAAAAAATGAAAGACCGTAATTTGCGGATCTACGAATTGACAATCACCGATCTGATTGATGAAGGCACCTATGTTGATTCGGGTGATTACGTCGGCACACTGGATCACAAGGCAGTGGAAGAAAATATAAAAAGCACCCAAGATGATCTGGAGACGCAGCTGACAGAGCTTCAGGATGCCAAGATTGATTCGAACCTGAATTTGAGTAATCAACGTGACGTGATTATCAATGCACAACTTGATCTGGAAGAAAAGCAGATTGTAATGGATGAATCGATATATGAGTCCCCTTCCGTTCAGAAAAAAGCGGCAATGGATTATGATAAGGCTCTGCGTAAATACGAGCAGGAAAAAAATGCTTACCGGTTGAAGCGGGAACAGGAGGAAAACCGGGTGACCCGCCGGTTTATTGACTACCGCCAAACGGAAGAACGGCTGAGAGAACTTCAGGAGCTGTATAATTCGCTTGAAATTTACGCTCCCAAATCAGGATTGCTTACCTATTACAAATATGGTTACGGCGGGGTAACCAAAGTTGGCTCGCGGGTGACCATGTGGAATCCGATTATAGCTACCATTCCTGATATGACCAATCTGATATCAAGAACGTTTATCAACGAAATCGATATTTCGAAAGTAAAAGTTGGATTGCCGGTGAAAGTTGGTGTTGACGCATTTCCTGATAAGGAGCTTGCCGGAGAAGTCATTTCGATGGCTAATGTCGGGCAAAACATGCCCAACAGCGATGCCAAAGTATTTGAAGTAAAAATTAAGGTTTTTGACGTTGATCCTGATTTGCGGCCAGCCATGACCACCAGCAATGTGATTCAAGCGATGACTTTGAAAGATACCTTGTTTATTCCCCTTGAGTCGGTTTTTTCGAACGACAGCTTGCAGTATGTCTATAAGTCGAATCGTGGCGATTTGGTGAAACAAATTGTTTCACTGGGCGATGCCAACGAAAATTATGTCCTCGTAAGGGATGGTCTTGCCGAAGGGGATGAAGTTTTTCTTTCGGCACCGGACGAAACGGATAATTTAAGCTATGAAGGCCTTGAAATTTATGCGCAGTCGTTGAAAGAAAAAGAAGAGCGCGAAGCGGCCGAGAAAGAAGCTAAAGAGGCTTTCGATAAGAAAGCGGCAACAAAGCCGGCTACGCCGGGAGCACCTGCCGCACAGATGGGAACCATTCGAAACCAGTCAACTTCAACCGGTAACTAGTAGTAGCTATGTGGATCGAACGATATTTTCACGATGTAATCATCGGAATTCAAGCCATTTTTGATAACCGGTTAAAATCAATGCTGACTGCCCTCGGAATTATTTTTGGAGTCGCAGCGGTAATCAGCATGATGGCTATTGGAAATGGAGCTGAACAGGAAATTTTGGAGCAGATAAAAATGGTAGGAGTCAACAATATTGTGGTGACACCAACTGCTGTGAGTGTAGATGGAAAGGATTCGGGCAGTGACGACGAAGGAGCTTCGGCCCGATCAAAGTTTAGCAAAGGATTGAGCTTGATGGATGCTGAAGCGATAGCTAAGGTCATTCCGGCAGTCGATAAAGTCAGTCCGGTAATCTCATTTAATTATTCGGCCATTCTGGATGGAAAGAGTAACCCGGTAGTTCTTGAAGGAGTTGATGCCAGTTATTTTGATGTGTTTAGCATCAATTTGCAGGGGGGCGAGCTGTTTAACGAGTCGCAAAGCACCTTGGGTCAACCGGTTTGCATTATCGGCGATAATATTCGCAATGTCTTTTTTAATCAGGAAGACCCGATAGGAAAAAGTATCAAATGCGGACAGGTTTGGTTGAAGGTGATCGGCGTGGTTGAAAAACGTGATTTTACCAGTTCGGCGTCTGACGAAATGGGGATCAGCAGTTCGGATAACAAGATTTTTGTTCCGGTACAAACGGTTCTGTTGCGGTTTCGAAACCGTTCGCTCATTCGTGCCGACGAGGTGGAACTGGCGAATTCGCGCCAGGAAAACGGCAACAATGGTAGTTCGGGGGCAGTCCTGGATCAGGATAAAAACCTGAACCAGCTAAGTAAGATTATCATTCAGGTAAAGGAAACGGAGCAGTTAGGTGCAACGGCTAATGTGGTAAAACGAATGTTGTATCGTCGCCACTCGCAGTTATATGATTTTGAAGTGACGATTCCTGAGCTGCTACTGAAACAACAACAACGCACAAAAAATATTTTTAATGTGGTGTTGGGCGCCATCGCAGGCATCTCGCTGATCGTTGGCGGCATTGGAATTATGAATATTATGCTGGCTTCAGTGATGGAACGCATCCGTGAGATTGGCACTCGTCAGGCCATTGGTGCATCGCAGAAAGATATTATTGTCCAGTTTTTATCCGAGTCAACGCTGATTAGTGTTTTTGGCGGAATTATCGGAATTATTTTAGGGGTCGCCTTATCCAAAATTATTACGGCAGTTTTCGATATAAAAACCATCGTATCCTTTTTCAGCATCTTCATTGCCTTCGGGGTGTCGGCTGCGGTTGGAATCATTTTTGGTTATTTGCCGGCCAAGCAGGCTGCCGAAAAAGATCCTGTAGAATCACTTCGATATTAACTTGAAACGATAAATCAATTATGAGATCAAAATATTTACAAGCTGCGCTGCTTTTCTTCTTACTTTCTTTTTATGCAACCGCCCAGGAACAACACCTGAAATTGTCATTGGATGATGTTATTGAGCTGGCTTCACAGCAGTCGTTGGATGCCTTTCGGAATGAAAATATGTTCCGAGCCAGTTACTGGGAATATCGTTATTTCAAAGCCGACCGGCTTCCAAGCCTATCGCTTGACGCTACGCCGTTGGATTTTAACCGCTACCGGGCACGCGAATACAACTTTCAAACTAATGAGGAAGAATACGTTCAACGGGAGTATCTTAACTCGGATTTTGGGTTGGCCCTGAATCAGAATGTGGCTCTAACCGGAGGGAGTCTGTTTTTACGTTCCGATTTGGGAATTGTTAAAAACCTGGGAGACGGACAGAATGATTCGTATCAATCCACACCCATCAGCATTGGTTATCGGCAGGACCTGAATGGTTACAACCGGTTGAAATGGCAGGCGAAGATTGAACCGCTGAAATATGAAAAGGCCAAAAAGGTCTTTATTGAATCGAGAGAAGAGCTGGCAATTAAAGCCAATCAGCGCTTTTTTAGCTTGGTTTCCGCCGAAATTAACCTGGCTATTGCCGAAAATAACAAAGCCAGTGCGGATACCTTGTACAAAATTGGTAAAGGACGTTTCCAAGTGGGAACAGTGACGCAGGACGAGTTGCTGAACTTGCAGCTCAGCCAATTGAAAGCCGAACAGGCCTTAAATACGACTAAGTTGGAATTGATGCGTGCCCAGGCCGATTTGAACTCCTTTTTGGGATTGGATAAAAACACAAAGATTTCGTGCATTGTGCCCAGCGAAATCCCCAAACTTGAAGTCCAGGCGGCGGATGCCATTTCGGAGGCATTGGCCAATAATCCTGAAATTCTGGATCAAAAACAACGGCTCTTGCAGGAAGATCAGCGGGTAGCACAGGCGAAATCGGAAACAGGATTGAATACCAGTATTTTTGCCTCCTACGGACTGGATCAATCCTCCAATGATTTTGAAAATGTTTATGACAATCCCGGGAAAAGCCAACGCTTGCGTTTGGGTGTCAATATCCCAATCATTGATTGGGGACGCCGAAAAGGGCGATACCAAATGGCCGAGTATAGCCGCGAAGTGGTAAAAGCCACCGTGAGACAAGCTCGTATTGATTTCGAGCAGGAAATCGCGCAAACCGTTATGGAGTTTAACCTGCAGGGGGCTCAGGTGCGAAATGCTGCCTTGGCCGATACGGTGGCCCAGCAAGGTTTTGAGGTGACCTTCCAGCGCTTTCTGATTGGAAAGGTGGATGTGATTAACCTGAACCAGGCCCGAAACGACCGCGAACAAGCCCGTAAAGACTATATTTTGGCACTCAGCGCCTACTGGCGCTATTATTACACCATCAGGCGTTTGACCTTGTTCGATTTCGCACAAGGGGCAGCATTGTCTGAAGAGTATGAACAAATCCTTGAAAACTAAAGGGCATGACGAAGAATAAAAAACTGTTGATTTGGGGAGTTCCTACTGTTCTGATTCTTGCCACCGCCTTGTGTCTCATACTGGAGGGGGGAGTTGTGGCTGGAGGAAGAAGTTACGTGGTTAAACGTGGCAAACTGGATGCTAGCATTGAAAGTGTTGGCGAAGTGAAAGGCGAGAAAGCAACCGAGATTAATATCCCATTGATTATTCGCGATCGGGAACTCCGAATTTGGCAAATTAAGATTGTTGATATGGTTGAAGAGGGGAAGATCGTCAAGAAGGGCGATTATGTTGCTCAACTGGATCAAACGGAGATTTCAAACCACTTGCGTGACCGAATGCAGGAGAAAGAAAAAAGAGACGCGGACCTGAAGAATGCCAGAATTGACAGTACGGTTAGGCTTACCCAGCTACGCCAGGAGATTGCCAATTCGGTTCTTGACCTGGAATACAACAAAATTGATCTGGAGCAATCACAGTACGAGTCAGAGGCTTATCAGCGTAAAGCCCAGATGGCCTACCAAAAGGCTGAAATTCAGGTTGAAAAGAGAAGGCGTGACTATTTGTTGGAGCAAAACCGCTGGAAAATGCGGGTTCAGCGACACGTTAACCAGTTAGATTGGTTAGACGGACTGATTGCGCGATATGAAGAGGCGATGGAAGCTACCCGGATTATGACCCCGGAAGACGGTATTGTGATGTTCGGAACAAACTGGAACGGATCTAAATATTCGAAAGATGATGAAATAAGCATCTGGCGACCACTGATTGCCACTCTGCCCGATATGTCATCTGTGATTTCAGAAACCTATGTCAAAGAGATCGATATTTCTAAAATCAGCAAGGGAGACAGCGTGAACATCACCATTGATGCTTTGCCCAACAAATCGTATGCTGGAGAAGTAGCGTACATCGCCGCGATTGGCGAAGATCATCCAGGTTTTGAAATGAAAGTATTTAAGGTAATCGTTCGGTTTCAGGATCGTGATGATGATTTGAAACCGGGAATGACCTGTACCAATAGTATTGTTTTTGAACATTATTTGGATCAGCCGCTGATCCCGCTTGAGGCTGTTCATAGTGATAGCTTGCAAAGCATTGTTTATCTAAAAAGTGGTGGTAATGTCACAAAACAACCTGTTAGGCTTGGAGCTGAAAATAAGGGGATGACCGTTGTTTTGGATGGTCTAAAGGAAGGCGATCGGATTTTAATGAATCCACCGGAAGATATGCTTTAGAATGCTTGGTTTTTTCGAAAGTGTCCAGTGTTTGGTTTTTTTTGTACTTTTGTGCACCTAAGCTAACACCCAGTAAACCAAACAATGAAAAAGATGCTTCTGCTATTGGCGCTTATGCTGGCTTTGGGAGGTGTTGTGTCCGGAATCGAAAGCTATCAGCCCGACAGCGTCCAGCAAACGTTCAACAAGGATTATATCCTTCAAGTTAAGAAAGCTCATGAGCCAATCATCATCGACGGGAAAATAGAAGAACCGGATTGGCATCGGGCTGAAAAGGCCGCAAATTTTTTTCGGGTACTGCCGGTCGATACTGGTTTGGCCGAAGCCAAAAGCGAGGTGGTCATGACCTACGATGATCAGGCGTTTTATCTGGCATTTACTTTTTTTGATTCCATTCCGGGTAAGCGGATCATGGAATCTTTTCGGCGCGATTTCGTTTTCGGAAACAATGATAACTTCTTGGTTTTTTTTGATACGTTCCTGGATCAAACCAATGGGTTTTCATTTGGAACTTCTGCATCGGGTGCAAAATGGGATGGAATTATGCATGATGGAAGCGCCATCAACCTAAACTGGGATTGTAAATGGGAATCGAAAACCGTGCACTACGATGACCGTTGGGTAACCGAGATGCGTATTCCCTTCCGTTCTATCCGATTTAAATCGGGCACTGATCAATGGTATGTGAACTTTAGCCGGCTCGATCTGAAAACGAATGAAAAGTCTTCCTGGGCTCCGGTTCCACGACAGTTTCCAACGGCGTCCCTGGCCTATACCGGCATGTTGAAATGGGAGGAACCGCTGCCCAAGTCTAAAACCATGTTTTCGCTAATTCCTTATGTTTATGGATCAGTGGCCAAAGATTACGAAGCTGGTACTTCGACAGACTATCAGAAAGATATTGGGTTCGACGCCAAAATTGGAGTCACTACTTCGATGAATCTGGATCTGACCTATAATCCGGACTTTGCGCAGGCCGAAGTTGATCAGCAGGTGACCAACCTGGATCGTTTCGAATTATTTTTTCCGGAGAAAAGACAATTCTTTTTGGAGAATTCGGATTTGTTTGCCGGTTATGGTTACGATGTGGTCACGCCTTTTTTTTCCCGCCGGATCGGGCTTGATGCGCCTGTGCTTTTTGGGGCGCGGCTCAGTGGAAAACTGAATAACAACTGGCGCCTTGGGTTGATGGATATGCAGACCGAAATGACCACGGATTTGCCAGGGCGTAATTTTGCTGTGGCCTCGGTGCAGCGAAAGTTATTTGCCCGATCAAGTGCCGGATTGATTGTAGTGAATAAGGAGAATATCAATGAGCCCGATGGAGAGCAGGATTTTAATCGGGTAATTGGATTTGATTACAACCTCGCCTCGAGCGACAACTCCTGGAACGGGAAATTCTTTTATCATCAATCGTTTGATGAAGAAGAGCGCGAAGGCGGGCAATATGCCCAAGGCGCCTATCTGGAATATAAAACCCGAAGTATAGGGCTTGGATTTGCTCAAACCAGCGTAGGGACCGGCTACAATGCCGAGGTCGGGTTTGTGCGCCGTAAAGGCTACAATTTTTTGGGACCTTCATTCAGCTACACCTGGGTGCCGAATAGAAAGATTATTTCACATGGTATTTTTGCTGAAAGTGAAAATTTTTATGACACCGAATTTCATAAAATAGATCATGAGCAAACCTTGGGCTACAAGTTTGAGTTTCGGAGCAGGGCAACGGCCCAATTTGGATGGCTGGATTTTTATATCCACTTGTTGGAAGATTTTGATCCGACACACACGAACGACGTCTATTTACCAGCCGGTTCGGAGTATCGATATGGTGGTGCCTGGGTTGAATTTGCATCGGATAACCGAAAAGCATTAAAATGGTCCGGGTCCTACACAAAAGGAACCTTCTACAGTGGTAAGATCGATTTGGTGGAAGGAATGTTGGGCTATCGATTTCAGCCTTATGTTAATTTTGCACTGAATATGAGTTACAACAGCATTCGCCTTCCACAGCCGTTTGAAACAACAAATCTTTGGCTTATTGGACCAAAAATGGATGTGACTTTTTCGGATAAGGTGTTTCTTTCAACCTATGTGCAATATAACGAGCAAATTGATAACATGAACGTCAATTTGCGCTTTCAGTGGCGATATGCGCCGGTTTCTGACTTTTTTGTGGTCTATACAGATAATTATTTCACGGGGGACTGGACATCAAGAAACCGCGCTTTGGTCGTGAAACTTTCATACTGGCTCAACTAAGAACCTTGGTTGGTTTACTTAAAAAATTTCATTTGGTCTGACCTGAATTGGCAGGCCGATGCCCACCAGTGCAACTCGTCTTTGCCAGCAAGCCGAAGAGGTCAATGAGCGGGAGAGTGCTGGATCAGCACCGGCGAATTGGTTGTTGAGTTAATTGTTTATTTCAAAATTGAAACATTTGCTAACAATATTGATGCTTTGTGGTGCTGAAAATATGTGATTGTTATAAATTTCAGCTATTCGGTTTGAATCAGCAATAAGAGGCCTTCAAACCCTTGATCAATCAGTTATTAAATTGTTAAGGCAGTTCAATATTTTTAGGCTTTTTGAAAATACATTTTATCTTTGTCAACGTTTACAATTTTATATAAAACCAAAAAACAAAATTATGAAAGTAACAGTTGTTGGTGCAGGTGCTGTAGGTGCTAGTTGTGCTGAATATATCGCAGTTAAAGATTTCGCGGACGAGATTGTCTTGGTTGACATCAAAGAAGGATTTGCCGAGGGCAAAGCCATGGATTTGATGCAAACAGCATCGTTGAATGGTTTCGATTCAACCATTACCGGAACGACAAACGATTATTCAAAGACAGCAGGTAGTGATGTAGCTGTGATTACCAGCGGTATTCCCCGTAAACCGGGCATGACTCGGGAAGAACTGATTGGGATCAACGCAGGCATTGTGAAATTCGTAGCTTCAAACCTCATCGAGCATTCTCCAAATGTGATTATCATTGTGGTGAGTAACCCGATGGACACCATGGCTTATCTGGCCCACAAAGTAACAGGCCTCCCTAAAAACCGGATCATCGGTATGGGTGGAGCCTTGGATAGCGCCCGTTTTAAGTATCGTTTGGCCGAAGCATTGGATTGCCCGCAGTCTGATGTGGAAGGTATGGTGATTGGTGGTCATTCGGATACCGGTATGGTGCCATTGATCGATAAAGCCGTACGCAACAGCGTTCCCGTTTCTGAATTTCTTACCGAAGAAAAAATGGCCGAAGTGGTGGAAGCCACGAAAGTTGGCGGTGCTACCCTGACCAAATTACTGGGAACCAGTGCTTGGTATGCTCCGGGTGCCGCTGTTTCTGAGTTGGTGAAAGCGATCGCTCTGGATTCTAAAAAGATGTTTGCTTGTTCCGCGTTGCTGGAAGGTGAATATGGCTTGAATGACATCTCACTGGGTGTTCCTTGTGTGTTGGGTAAAAATGGAATTGAGAAGATCATTGAGATTTCGCTTTCTGATGCCGAAAAGGAAAAACTGGTTGCCAGTGCCGAAGGTGTAAAGGCAGTGAATGACCTGCTCGAAGTATAACAAATCGAAGTTAAACACTATATTTAATGCCTCTGCATGTGTGGGGGCATTTTTTTAGTTTTATGGCGAAAATACCGGTCGAATTAATTGAGTTGGAGCATCATAACTACCACTTGTTGGTGCAGGGGAAATTTGAAGATGGCGAAAAAGGCTACTGGATTATTGATACCGGGGCTTCAAAAACAGTATTTGATAAACGTTTGGAGAAGTATTATACACTTGTTGAACCAACAAACGACGAAGAGTACCAAAGTGCCGGAATCAGCGAAGGGATGGTTGAAACAGGAGTTGGGGAACTTCGCTCCATGGCGTTTGGAAAACTAAAAATCACGGCGCAGAAAGTGGCGCTGATAAACCTTGATCATGTGAACGAAATTTACCGGAAGTACCGCGATGTTCGTATTTGTGGATTGCTTGGAAGCGACCTGTTGAAAAAGCACCAGTGCGTGATCGATTACAAATACGAAACAATTTCATTTTCAAGACCCCGGAAATGAAAGAAACTGTTTTAAAATACCCTGCTGTTTTCAGGCGATAATTCATGTTCGTTTCACAAAAATGAATATATTTGCGACCTGTTGACTAAAAGCTGGTGAAATTAAAAAGAATCATATCAAAACAAATTGCCCTGCGCCTGCTGGTGTTTATTACACTGGCAGCCGGAGCAGTAATTTTCGATTTGTGCCATGATCAACTGCCTGAGCAGTTGGTAAAACACCGGCAGGATGCTTCTGAACCACAGGTTGACGTGTCGCCGGCTTACTTTTGTAATCCGGCCAGCAGCTTCAAAATTCGCATGGGTTGCGACCGATTGGTTTCCAAAATCTTATTTACCATTGGGCAGGATAGATTTCTGACTGCCTTTCACAATCAGGAAGCTTACCATTTGCTAAAAGCCGAATCGCTGAAAGAGCGATCGCCGCAAAACCTCATGGTTCATTTTCGTAAATTCATCATCTGTCATCATTCCAGTTCCGATGACAATGCCCCGAAAGCATAAGGTTTATTCGAATTCTCCAATTCGTTTAAGTTTTTGTACGATAGCCGGTTCCGGCCCGAAGTTGATTTCATTAAGAAAATAAACAAACACATAAAATCTAAATTTTAGACAAATGCAAAACAAAGGATTAATCAGAACTTTTGCCATTTTACTGGCTTTGGTTTGTGTTTACCAGCTTACCTTTACTTTTAAAGCCAAGCAGGTAGAACGCGACGCCCGCGAATATGCCCAGGGCGACGCAACAAAAGAGCGGAATTACCTGGATTCAATCGCAGGTGAGGAAGTTTACAACCTTTTAGGAATACGCAGTTACACCTATAAAGAAGTGAAAGCCCAGGAAATGAACCTTGGTCTTGACTTGAAAGGTGGGATGAACGTTACACTCGAGGTGTCGGTGGTTGATTTGATCAAATCATTGTCCAACTACAGTGCCGACGAAACTTTTAACGCAGCGATCAAGCGGGCACAGGAAATGCAGCGCGACAGCCAGGATGATTTTGTAACCCTGTTTGGACGTGCCTTTGAGGAGATTGATCCCGATGCGCGTTTGGCGGCGATCTTCAACACCCTGGAGTTGAAAAATAAAGTGAACTACAATTCATCGAATAGCGATGTTTTGCGTGTGATTCGTCAGGAAACGGATGCTGCCATCGAAAACTCATTTAATATCATCCGAACCCGTATCGACCGTTTTGGTGTGGCCCAACCCAATGTTCAGCCGCTGCAAACGCATGGCCGTATTTTAGTTGAACTTCCCGGAGTTGACAATCCGGAACGGGTTCGCCAACTGTTGCAGGGAACTGCCAATCTTGAGTTTTGGGAAACCTGGGATAACAGCGAAGTGTATCCATACCTGATGCAGGTAAATCAGCAACTGAAGGAAATCCTTGACTTAAAAGCTGCCGCTTCTGAAACTGACTCAGCTGAGGTTGAGGGCGAGGGAGTTGCTGAAGAGGACACAACAACCAGCGAAGAAGGTTCGTTGCTTGATGAGTTGCAAACAGAAACAGACAGTTTGGGCGAATTGGACAACATGGCTGATATCAGACGGAATTTCCCGTTGTTTTCTGTGTTAAATCCAAGCACAACAGCTGATGGACAGTTGTTCCCCGGACCAGTTGTCGGAACTGCACATTCTAAAGATACTTCTACGGTTAATACCTACCTGAATATGCCCCAGATCAAGTCGATCATTCCGCGGAGCATGGATTTTAAATGGACTTCAAAAGCGGTGGACGAAGGCGGAAATTTCTTCCGCTTGATCGCCATTAAAGTGACCAGCCGCGATGGCCGTGCACCACTTGAAGGAGACGTGATTGTGGATGCCCGTCAGGACTACGAACAGTTTGGCAGCCGTCCGGAAGTTAGCATGACCATGAACGCGGAAGGTGCTAAAACTTGGGCCCGCCTGACCAAAGAGAATATTGGCAAATCAATTGCCATTGTATTGGACGATTACGTTCGTTCATTCCCCAATGTAAACGGTGAAATTACCGGTGGTCGTTCGAGTATTACAGGCTTGGAAACTGTTGAAGAGGCGAAAGACTTGGCAAACATTCTGAAATCGGGTAAAATGCCGGCTCCGGCACGCATCCTTCAGGAAGAAATTGTTGGGCCTTCACTGGGGCAGGAAGCCATTAACAGCGGTATGTGGTCATTCTTCATCGCCTTCTTGTTGGTATTGGGCTATATGTTCTTCTTCTATAGCAAAATGGCTGGTCTGACAGCCAATATGGCCTTGCTGGCCAACCTGTTCTTTGTGATTGGAGTACTGGCTTCAATTGGAGCTGTGCTGACGCTTCCGGGTATTGCCGGTATTGTGTTGACCATTGGCATGTCGGTTGATGCCAACGTGCTGATCTTTGAGCGGATTCAGGAAGAACGGAAAGCCGGAAAAGGTTTGAAGCTGGCTATAGCCGATGGTTATAAAAATGCTTATTCAGCGATTATTGACGGACAGGTAACGACCTTGTTGACCGGTATTGTACTTTATATGTTTGGATCCGGTCCGATTAAAGGTTTCGCGACTACCTTGATTATAGGTATTTTTACTTCGCTGTTCTCAGCCATTTTCCTGACTCGGTTGATTTTTGAGCGTCAGTTGGGTAAAGACGCGAAGATTACATTCACCTCTAAAATTACTGACAACTGGTTGAGGAATGCCGATATTAAATTCCTGGAAAAAAGGAAAATTGCTTACATCGTTTCCGGAGCCCTGATTGTAATTTCGATTTTCTCATTTGTAATCCGTGGGTTTAACTACGGTATCGACTTCAAAGGTGGACGTACCTACGTCGTTCGTTTTGACGAAGAAGTGAAAGTGGCTGAGGTAGGACAGGCACTGGCTTCTTTTTACGGACAAGCCCCCGAAGTAAAAACTTTTGGCGGAAGTAACCAGGTGAAAATCACGACCGAATATAAAATTGACGAACTGACCGATGATGTTGACAATGAAGTGGAACAACTCATGCTACAGGGTTTGCAGGAAGGTGGTTTTATTGGTGGTGATATGGATATGGATACCTTCATCAGCGAGCATCGTATGAGTTCGGCAAAAGTTGGGCCGACCATTTCGGACGATATTAAAAAGGATGCCTTGATCGCGATTTCATTCGCACTGGTGATCATCTTCCTGTATATTCTGATCCGGTTCCGAAACTGGCAATATGGATTGGGTGCAGTTGCTGCATTGGCGCACGACTCAATAATAGTGTTAGGGATCTTCTCGATCTTCTACGGGTTGTTACCCTTCTCGCTGGAAATCGACCAGGCTTTTATTGCGGCGATTCTGACGGTGCTTGGTTACTCGATCAACGACACGGTGGTTGTTTTCGACAGGATTCGCGAGTACATTGGCCTGCACCCTAAGCGTAACCGCGAAGAGAATGTTGATGATGCCATGAACTCGACCTTACGTCGTACTTTCAGTACCTCGTTAAGTACGTTTGTGGTGCTGCTGGCCATCTTCATGTTTGGTGGCACATCTATCCAGGGCTTCACCTTCGCCTTGTTGGTAGGGGTTGTGGTTGGTACCTACTCTTCTTTGTTTATCGCAACGCCAATTTCTTACGACACACAACGCAGCGCTTTGAAAGTAGCAGCTAAAAGAAAATAGTCTGAACAGATAATTTATTGGGAACCCCGGCTATTTTAGTCGGGGCTTCTTTTTTTAAACCGAAAAAGGACTTCGGTTACCGATGTACTAAACTTGTTTGTATATTTGTTGAAAATTTTGAAAAAATGACCCTTCATATGCTATTTATTAGTGGTGGTGAGATTGTGCTGGTGATGATGTTGGCTCTTTTGTTTTTCGGATCAAAAGCCATTCCCGATATTGCTAAAACCCTGGGGAAGGGAATGCGCGAGTTTAAAAAGGCAACCAACGAAATTAAACGGGAGTTTGAAGATAATACGGGCGATTTCAAGCGCGAAATCAATGATATTCGCTCAACCGTGAAATCTGAAACCAAAAGAATCAGCCAGGATATTGATCAGGTTTCGTCTAAAATGAAAGATGAAGCGAACAAACTGAACAAAGAAGTTGAACATATTTCGGCTGAAGCAGAGAGAACAACCACAAAACTTGAAAAGGAAGTGGACGATGCTTCGACAAAAGTTGAAAAGAAAACCACAAAGCTTGAAAAAAAGATGGATGAGGCGCCTTCTGAAGCTTCGCCAGAAACGACCAGTATCTCACAGGATATGGATAAAAAAGAAAAAGATCAGTAAATGATATGTCATTAATACTTCCAGGTTTGGCAATGTTGCTCAGTTTTATTTTGCTGGCACGCATTGTCGATAAGTTCTTTGTTGCTTCCCTCGATCGGATTTCCCATGATTTGAAATTGTCTTCGGATGCTGCCGGAGCCACGCTTATGGCAGTTGGATCCAGTGCTCCCGAGCTTTTCGTGGCGCTTTTTTCGGTGTTGAAACCAGGAAGCCATGAAGCAATCGGGATCGGTAGTATCGTTGGGAGTGCCCTGTTCAACCTGTTGGGCATTATAGGCGTGGTTGCACTGGTTAAAAAGTCATTGCTTACCTGGCAACCTGTTGTTCGCGATATTATATTTTATTTTATTGCCGTAGGCCTGCTGCTATGGGGGATTTTCGATGGTAGTTTCGGCCTGTGGAATGCCATCGCTTTTTTGGGTATTTACATCATTTATGTGGTTGCCGTGGTGAAGTGGCGGAAAATATTTCCCTACAAGGACATGAAATACATCCAGGAAGCGGCAGCCGAAGAATGCACCGAAAGCGGGAAAGCCAACTGGCTGGATAAAGGCCTCTGTTTTGTTTTTCCGAACGCCGAGAGATATTACTGGGTATTTTTTATTTCGATTGTTTTGATTGCCGCACTGAGCTGGGTTTTGGTCGAAGCGGCCATCGTGTTTTCCTATGTTCTGAACATCCCCGAAGCCATCATCGGCTTAACTGTTTTAGCCATCGGTACTTCAATTCCCGATCTAATTTCGTCGCTGATTGTGGCCAGGCAGGGACGGGGCGATATGGCTGTGAGTAACGCCATTGGCTCCAATATTTTTGATGTTCTGGTGGGCTTGGGCTTACCGTTTTTGATTGCCATGCTTATTTATGGTGGCGAAATTTCAGCAAGCGGACAAAACTTGTTCGAATCGTCTGCGATTCTGTTTGCATCGATCATCGTTTTTGGGTTGCTGCTAATCATCAAACGCTGGAAGATCAACTGGGTGACCGGCGTTGTTTTGCTGGGTTTATACTTGTTATACCTTGTTCGTGAAATCGTCTTACTTTAGCTATCTTTAGCGATCACAAAAAATCAATCCGTTTGATTCAGGTTCAAAATATCACAAAATCGTTTGGTAAACTTCAGGTGTTGAAGGGCATTGATCTGCAAATTCCGCAGGGAAAGCTTTACAGTATTGTTGGGCCAAGCGGAGCCGGCAAGACCACGCTGTTACAAATTATGGGAACGCTGAGTAAACCCGATTCCGGCCATCTGGAGATTCGCAAGCAGGCAGTTTTCTCTTTGGGAGAAAAAAAACTGGCGGCTTTTCGTAACCGCGAAATTGGCTTTGTTTTTCAATTCCATTACTTGCTGCCCGAATTTACAGCGCTCGAAAATGTTTGCATTCCGGCTTTTATAGCCAAAAAATCGAAAAAGGAAGCGGAAGCGAAAGCCAAAGATTTGCTTCAGTTTCTGGGTTTGGAAAACCGGATGACTCACAAACCGGCGGAACTTTCGGGAGGCGAACGCCAACGGGTTGCCGTAGCAAGGGCGCTTATTAACGATCCGGCGGTGATTTTGGCCGATGAACCTTCGGGAAACCTGGATTCCAAAAACCGCGAAGACCTGCACGACCTGTTTTTTCAGCTACGCGACCAGTTTAACCAAACGCTGGTGATTGTGACCCACGACGAAAATTTTGCCCGCCAATCTGATAAAATTATCCGCATGCGCGATGGGTGGATTGAAGAGTAGTTAGTCATTGGTCGTTCCGTTGTCATTTGATGGTCATTAATTGTCATTGGTCGCCAGTGGGTTGGACTTTTGGAATTTGGAACTT
>TARA_R110002050_G_scaffold286541_4_pt1 | contig 17614 bp, 18 predicted proteins | sample TARA_R110002050 | Tara Oceans TARA_R110002050 (sample SAMEA4396988) | marine metagenome | biome: Polar Biome; feature: [DCM] deep chlorophyll maximum layer (ENVO:01000326); material: water (ENVO:00002006), including particulate matter (ENVO:01000060) such as... | depth 25 m
TCCAAAGACAAAACTGTATTTGCCCGATATACTTCACCTTCTTTAGCAACTACTAAGGCGACATCAGTTTTTTCAATATCATCTAAACAAAGAGGCAAAAGCAACTGAATATTACCATTATAAAATTGGGGAATCGCTGTTTTGTAATTCCTATCCACTCGCGCTAGTGCAGTATTAATAGTGGATTTTATTCTTTCAATTTGCTGCGGTTTAGAGAGTGATTTAAATGATTCTGGGAATCTCTTTTCTCTGTCGTCTGCGATATGGTCAAAGTCAGCAATTAATCTTTTTGAAGTGTCATAAATCAAATCTGCGGGTGTTTGAAAATAGTTGGCAAGTTTTGGACGGTTAATAAAGTGGTTCATTAATCGATAGCTTTCTTTATCAAATCTATCAAAGCGCCATGAGGGTCTTTTTAAATATCCATCACGTGCTGGTCTTTGACTTGGACTATTGTCAATATGTTCAAAATATGCAAATATTTCTTCGTGCTTTTTTGTTGCTAAACCAGTGTTTATACATGCATATTTCTTACCGTCACTTTTAGTTGTATATTCAATTTTATCCTCATTTTGAATTCTTTTGAATGTATAAGTTAAATAACTTGCTAATACAGGGAAGTTTCCTGTTTTATCTGCTATGTAGTCCCAGTTTTCTTCCTGCGTAAGTACCGATAGGTCCTCTAAAGACTTCTTCCAGTCTAAGAAAAACGCAAATTTCTGTAGTGCTGGTCTTGAATCTCGGATAACAATTCTTTTTGCTTGTAACCCTCTATCTGATATTGTTGGGCTAAATTCCACTTCATTGTCATCTTCAATATTCTTGTACCCGTCTCCTTCCAAATCAGAGTAATGTATAAAATATTTCTCGTCTATATCGAGTGCTTTTATAAAGCCAAATCCACTTTGAAAACTATCAATCTTGCCCACTTTCCTTTCACTTATTCGCTGAAGGCTTATGGCATTTTTGCCTTTGTCACTCTCAATTATATCATATTCGACTTCTTCATTTTCTAATAAAATTTTAGCTTCATCATCTATTTGAGAAAAATGAATAAACACTTCATAATTCTCAGAATCGTTTATCATTCCAAAACCTTTTGAAGGATTGAAGAATTTAATTTTGCCTTTATTCATGGTTCTCTTTTTTAATGTTTGCCAATGGTGCGCATAAGCACTGAACGGCTTTACTCTTAGTTTTTGTAAATATCGAAAATATTTACTTCACTAAAAAGCGAGCAGACGAAGCCGAAAGTATCATTTACCGTTTTGTGTTTGTGCATTTGTTGTAGCCAATTTTATATTAGGTGCTTTGCTTCAAATAATTAATGAACACGAGAATTTTTAAAATATTTGTTGTATTTGAATTCAATGTGAGTTTCAAATTGCGATTCGTTCAACAGTTCCCCAGGACCATATGTAATCTGATATTTCTGATTTACCTTAAAGAACTTGTCTGGAAATTCTTTGAACTGTGAATCAAGTCCTTCAAACTTTCGAAATTCAAAATAGGTGTCAACATTATCTGCTTTGATTCTGACTTTAAGCTTCTTTACTAGAAGCGCATCACAAATCAATGCTGATTTTTCTTTTAATGAAGCAGAGTTGAGGATTCCAGCGAGTATTATTAAGGTTTAAACTTTCATTTTATATTATTTAATAGTATACAAGACGGGTGTTCAGGCATTTTATGATTGATGATTAAAGCAAAGTATGAATTTTATTTTAACTTCTCTTAAAGATATTATTCTGATTGAAAATTGCACGGTTTTATTTAGTAAGACTGACCTTCTTAATCAGGCGAAAGGCAAAATTAACTCGCGTGTTCATCACTTTTTTCCTCTTTGGGATAGTATGCTTCCAATTATGCTGCATAGCCCCACCCATAACCAACAGACTTCCGAGCATAAGGTCTCTATACTTATTAAATCTTTATAGATGTTGTGTTGTAATTTGAATGCTCTAGTGTCCCTGAAGTTAGCCGATGCAATCATTGGATTCCCACCAAGCTCCTATTCGTTATCTACATGCCATCCCACTGAATCATTACCATCCCTACATTGATTTAGTAATATACTATTGAAGGTTGTATAAGCCTGTTGTTCAACTTTAGCCTTTAACTCATTTAATTCATCGGTCCAAGGGAGTGGAATGTTGTTTATTCCAGAATACTTATAGTGCATGTTCTCGTCACCATACCATGAAGTAAATCGGGGGATTAGGACTTCTTTACCAAACATCCAACTAGTTTCATGCTTCCTTTCTATCTCTAGCCTCAGATACTCTAGAATATACCCCCCTTTCATTTATAGGGATGAAGTTCTTTATGAAGGGGGTATTCGACATCTTGGATGTAAGTTGAATTCTCTTGTGGCTCGCTGTTTTCGATAGTTGTCCTTTTCACGTTGTTTTATTTCATGTTAGAATTATTAATCAAACAAATGAAAAGGTTTACAACGATTACTACTTTTCTTTTAGCTATTAAGATTTACGGTACTATGGATGATTTTGCAGTTTATTAGTGCTGATTTTAATTGTTTTATTAGTGAATCATGGTTGTGGATGGGTTTAGTTAATGAGTTATATTGTTGTATAAGAATAGTATTCAGCTGAGTTATCGAAAAAAAAGGAAACTATTTTGATTTATATCTACAGTAACTTGATGGAAGTATAGAGAGTTCTTAGAAATCTAAAAACAGCTAGAGATATTGAGTTACGATGAAATATGAAATACTTTAAAATTACAAATCACAGTCATTAGCCGATGCTTAAAAAAGATTTAGAAATCTGATTCAAGGGAGTCTAATACAAGTAAGCTTATCTCTAAGTGTACGTGGCAAATGTCAGGTTTAGCAATGACTTAACTATAAAATGTTGATTTAGAGACATTATTGGATTTTGATTTAACCTCCAGTTAACATATGGTTAACATGGGACCTATAATTTTGCAGGGTAATTAAAAAGAATAATTAATGATTTAAAATTATTAAAGAGTAATTAATTCAGTACTAAAGAAGATACAAAAAAAATAAATAGGCTGAATGGATATGGTAAGTATAGTGTATTTGGGAAATACCCTATCAGATTTAAAAAAAATAAACATTGCTAATCTAAATTGGTCCTTTTGTCAGGCGAGCAATGTGAAAATAACAAACAAGACATTAGGAAAAAATAATTATGAAGAATTATATTGAAGTAAGTGAGGAGCTAAAAGGTATCCTTAGAAGAAACCCATTCAAAGGATACTTAGGTTCTCATGCGTGGATTAAAAATGATGGGGTTAGCTATGACCATGTAGGTTATGAGGGCTCGGAAATCGAAGATTGGATTGCAAGTGCAGTTCAGGAAATACGAAAAGAGAAAGGAATAGAAGTTCACATCGCGGTAATTGAAGAAGAGTTTACTATTATGGCCTTTGCTGAGGATGCGAACGACATCCACTTAGTTGACATAGGGGTTAATGCTATGAATACGGATATGTTGGAATTTATTGCTGGTGCCTTAAGAGTGTTAGTATTTAAAATTAATCAAGGTCTCTTTAATCAAGAAGTTGCTGAATAAGATTGACTTAGCCTTGACTAAGAAAAACTTATTCTGAATCATGGAAGTTATTTCCCCAATTTGAAAGGCTGACCATTTACAATGACCGGTCTTTCATTTAAGCTAAGTATTCATCCATTAAACAATAAAGTGTGGTTAATGGTCTGATGCAATGTTTTGGGAAGTAAAGTCCTAGTGAACAAGGCTAACTTTTAAGTTTCCTACGATAGAGGTCATTTTGAAAAACCAAGAGAATCTTAACGTTGCATTCGATGTGAGGCCTTAGCTACTTAGTCTGCAAAATGCTGATTTAGCATAGTTATAATAATTCCTTTGAAGTTGATATTTAACAACAAGTATATTATTCCTAATAGGCTTCGACAGTGGTCTGCTTAGGTGAATAGCTCAGCTTGCTTTTGCTCTTGCTCAATAGCCGGTATCTCCAAGTATCTAGCGGTAGTGGCGGAATCGGAATGTTGAAGCCCTTGACGGGCCGCATTAACACCATATGCTTCGTATAGTTTTAGTCCAAAAGCTTTTCGTAGCGAATGTGCGCCTAAGGTCTTTCCGGCTTTCAAAGCTCTGGCGTATTCATTAGGGAAGACTCTTTGAATACTTCGGTTTAACCAAATGTGGCTATAGGATGTGCTATAAATATTGCCTAGGTATTGATTGCTAATAATTTGCTCAACTAGCCATTCTGGAATGGGGTGAGAATAATCTTTTTTTGTTTTACTCGCATTGCCGGTAATTCTGTTATTCTTAAGATTGGTAATTCTCAAGCTTAACAAGTCACCCTTGCGAAGGCCTGTTCGAATTCCGAGAGCAATTGCCAAGCCTAAATCTTTTTCTCGCTTTTTTTTCGAGTCTAAGAGTTGTTTCGACACTTTATCTGCTTTAGCCCAGGAGAGTGATTCGGTGGTGAGACTTGCGGCCATAACTGTTACTTAATTCTAGATTAGGAGACAAAAGTAACACTAGGATTTGAGAAAAGAAAGGGAATCCTATAAAAACACTGGGAATGTTACTTTCTAAGGAATAAGTAACAGTTGAGGAATTTGATTTTTCGATGGTTTAAAAGGGTTGTTCAAATAATTTCAAGCGTCGGTAAACTTGATATTATTAGCGTCACATGAGTTGGAGCAAGTTTTAGCTCAAAAAAAGGTGGGTGAGCCTAATGGTGCGTATGGCGGGTGTTTCAAGCTGATTGGCAAGTGGGTTAATCAGTCCGCGAAAAAAAATGAAATAAAATTCAAAAAAGGCTAAACTTTTTTGAAAACGGTAATATAAGAGAGAGATTCCCTTCAGGGTGGAGGGGGTGAATTATTTAAATTTCATTAAAATGAATATTGGTAGAAAAAGAAAAGTAATGTTACACAAAGAGGTGGACGAATTGTTAGAGAAGAAAAACTTTGAGAAGGCTCGAGATTTAATTAGTACTTATAAGCTAATAGGTTATCAGGTGTGCCAATTGGGGCTGCACAAAATGTTCTATTATGGACTAAAGGCACAGAGAGAGATTAATTTGACCTATAATGAAGTAGATAATCCTTATTATAGTAAAGCTGCACCTATGAAGCTTTTCCTAATAGCTGAGGCAGAGAATTTCCTTAAACGCAGGCCTGAACAATAAGGGATGAACGATTCCGGAACGACAATATGAAAAATCCCCAATGTGCTTAAGCATTGGTGGATAATTCATTATACTGAATAGCTGATTTAAGAAACACACCTTTTAACTCATTTTTAAAGTATATTTTCGATGATGCTTGTGCCGAGAGGCAACCAGACAAAAACAATTTTGAGTTTGATAAATGTGTTGTCTTTAATGAAGAGCAAACTACAATACTAGCTTAAAGTAATATTGGGTAGTGCAGTATTAAGCAATCATTCTAATTGATACAGGGTTCAAAAGGTATTGAAGTCTAAACCAAACGTTTTAATTAACGGGTGGAAGTCAACTTGAGTCAAGGGTTCAATCTTTTGGTTGAAGGCTTAGTTATAATAATGCTCGATTGTGATTCACTCAATGAAGAAGGCAGAATATTCTGTTTGGTTAAAATAAGCTTTAAGTTCTTTGTAGTTCGTAATGCTTCTTGAAAGATTTACTTTAGTGTTTCTTCTAGTTTCAGCTGTTAGGTCAGCAATTTCTGCCCCAATAAATTCTTGTACCAGAGAAAGCGTTTGACCGGGTCTAGTTAAAAGGTCTTCATACTTGATTTGAATCATTCTTTTGTTAAATAATAGGTCGTAAAGCTGCTGGCTTTGCCTGATTTCGTTGAAAAAAGAAGTGCATTCTTGAATAGTGAAGGTTGTCTCAAATTCCTCATCTGTATGGGTCCATTTATTCTGACTGAGAGCTCGCGTATAGGAAAACAAGACATCTAAGAGGTTTTCTCTTTTCAGGTGTATGAACTTGATGTTTTCGCTGTATTTCAGGTAGTTAATAATAGAATTTTTGTCAAGTAAGTGTCTATTATGATTGTAGAAGTATTTGAAACCAACAGCTTTCAAAGCTGTGGGATATTGCTTCCAGACATATTTTGCTAGAAATTCGATTGGTTGTTCATTTCTGAGCTTTATTAATTGATTTGAACTGAATTCTTCCGGAAGTTCCTTGTAATGTTTTCCAAAATTTATCTTACTACGAGAACCATAGATACCCCTCAAGCAAAGAATATCTGGATGTGAATTGAGGTAGCTCCACAGCAAAGAGGAACCTGTTCGAGCAGTGCTAATTAATACAAATGGTTGGTAAGCCAGAGGTGCTCTCATTTGTGTAATATAAAGATTTTGAAGTCTGAGGCTTTTTTAAGTGTCAATAAATCAGTGCCTTCAGTGTCAATTGCCTTAGTCAAGGTAAATTTATTTTGCTTAAAAACCTTGTTGTACAACTCTGTTGGGCGGTGGTATTCAACTTTAAGGTTACCTGTATATCTGCAAGTTTTCAAAAGAACTTCCTTGTTTTTTTTGTCTTTAGGGATAGCGTCCCGGTTTTGGAACTCAGTTTGAGTGATATCACAATAATCGGGATTGCAGATTGACACTATCAACTTTCCATTTGGTTTGATTGCCCTATAGGCGTTTGAGAGGATGGTGGACAAAGTTTCATCATCAACCTCACACAGCACTAGGTTTAATAGAATAAGGTCAAAGGTCTGGTCAAATTCAGGTTGATTTGGGGCAAACTCCTTAAAGTCGCTACATCTTGATTTTAATACTTCTCTATTAATATCAAATACAAAAACTTCACACGAAGTGTTGTCAGAAATTAGCCTAGTAGTTTTGCATTTGCCAGAGCCGTAGTCTAATATTTTTTTTGGTTGGTAAGATTTGACGATTGATAGTATTTCCGAATCTAAAATTTCCTCTTTCTTTCTTGGCTCAACTGCGTTTAAAAGGTTTTGCCAGCCTATAATTTCAGTAGGCTCTATGCCGCGATTTATATCTGAGCAAAATTTCTGGAATAGTGAAGTTTTCATTTTAGGGTTCCTCCAAAGCAGATAGGCTCGTTTTATCGAATTTATGTACTTTTCTTTAGTAAACGGCTCAAATGATTTACCATAGTCTATCAATTTCACTAAGCCTGATTTAGTTTGGATAAAGTTATCTGGCTTAATGTTAGTGTAGACAAAATTATGTTCCTTGGAGAACTTGAAAAAGGAAACTAATTGAGAAGGTGAGATTTTCTTTACAGAATGAAAAGGGTGAAAAGCATAACGTATAAACCGTGTAGACTTTGTTTCGAAAGGCTCTATTGGCTCTAAAACTTCGTTGTTTTTAAAAGCTTTTGCCTTAGCCTTTAGAAATTCCCATTCCTTATCGAGAATATTGAAGAAGCACTTGTAAACAAAATGGTTGTCAGTAAAAACCACCCCCTCTGCGCCACTTCCTAGCCTTGTTAATTTTCCCTCTAACTGGAAGTGTTGAGTTATGGATGCTGCGTAGACTTCATCTTTCTCAGAATTCTCGGTAATAGACCTACTGTAGCCCCAAATTGCTTTGGTTAATTCATCGAAAAAGTCTGTAATAGTAGACTCTTCTGTTCCTTTTTGAATTGTCTTTTCAAAATCCAAAAGTTTTCCCTCGTCACTAAGCTGATTGTAAATTTCTTTTGCAGCTTGATAGTTTTCCATGAGAAGCATCGTTAAGCCTGTGATGCGATAGAAATTCATTAAGAACCTGGCCTTTCGAAACTTTGTATATTGAAGATAGTTCTGTATGAATTCATTACGAAAATGAACTTGATTTAATATTTCGAAAATATCCTTGGGGCGATGCGGTTTTCGTTCGCTTTTTATCTGCTCGATGGACTTCAGCAAAGCTTTTGAAAAAGCATATCCAATAATGTCATATGCAGCTTTGTCCAACTCTTTTGTTAGATTAAAAGAAGTAATTGGTCGATTGTGTTCAACTGAAAACGAGTGCTCGTAAACTATTCTATCAGATACGACTTGATTTAGAATTGCCCATATCAAATCACCCCTTCTGGCATGCTTTTTATCGACTTGTAGGTTTATTACAGGGTAGTATTGTAAAAGTTCTCTATTGAAAATTAGGGTATTTGCACCTCTTCGAGTAATAGTCTTATTAATTGCTTCCGATGTCTTCTGTAATGCAGGTCGAGACAAAGATTTCCCTGAAAATATAAGCATTAAGTCCTTCTCGCTAATTGATTGGTGGTAAATCGGCGTTTCTAAATGGTCTGTATGTTGGTCTGACAGGTCGTAGTAATAATCAGGCTTTTCTCTTAAGTTTAAGGCATCAAGTTTATCTACTCCTTTTGAGAAAGTGCTGTATTGAAAGTCAATTAGTTGGGTTCTAATGCAGCTTAAAAGCGGTACTGGCGAGTCGTTGCTTATGCCACCAATCAATGCTTCAGTTTTGTTAATGTTTTGATTGATAATTTTGAATACATCCAAATTCTTTATAACTGATGTGGGGCTTATAATCGCCCTGAAGCTAATGTCATCATCTATTATCCAAAAGACTGGTCTATCATATTCTTTAGTTTCTGTAGAGAGGTGATGATGTAAAATTGTGCGGCCTAAGGGGATAGAGTTAATTTCTGAAAACTGCTGGTAGTAGTTTCCGTAGTAACCTCTTTTTAAGTTGTTTCTCCATTCATTATCCGAAACAATAGAGAACTTTATCGAGTTCTCAAGAAGCGTTTTTCTTGTTGCATCCAAATTCTTCCCTTTCGCTACATCATCGATTATTAGCACAAGGTCAACAGGAATTGACTTTTGAGCTATCTCTTTCGCAATTCTATTGGAAATGATGTCATTACCAGCTATGTATCCTATAATAAATTGGTAGTCACCCTTTTGCTTAAACTGTAATTCAGCCTTTATTATCGGTGAGAACTCTTTTTGCGGAAAATCAATTTGGCTTCTTTCAATTGAAAAGTAATCTTTAGCTCTTTTGAAGAATTTCAGTTTTTCATTATCGTCTAATAGATGACGATATTTGTAGTAGAAAACCTGCAAACTCTGAAGCTTCGTATTTTGATTAGTGGTAAGTCTTTCGCGATTAGTATCTGTGTGAGCTGTTATTAAATGCTTATTTATAATTTTATAACTAGGCTTTTGTTGAAAGACTCGGACAAAAAAATCTCGGTCGACGGTGGAGTGAAGTGTTTCGTCAAAGCATCCTGCTTTCAGAATAGTTTTTACCTTAAGAAAGGTATTAGACCCACCAATACCCGGGTTTCCGAGCAGAAAGTCTTTTTCAGAGAGCTTAGCAGGCAGAGTCATTACTAAGTTTTCCTCAATACTCAGTCGCTTGTAGTTTGCCGCAAGTAAATCAAAGTCTCCTGAATTTGCCGACACCATTTCGTTTAGGTAGTTCGGCAGCCAGAGGTCATCGTCATCTAGTGAGGCAAAATAAAAGTCGTCTTTTACCCCAAATTGTTTTACAATTTCTTCTATACTGGCATTTAAAGCACCCGCATAGTTGTTAGTTCTGTGGTTTTTATAAAGAGGATAGCCTAATTCTTTGCAAATCTTTTCTTCTTTGAGGTAAATAGCCCCAGTTGAATTAGAAAAGACATAAACAAAGTCTGGTTTTCTTACTTGATGTTTAACTGATGCTAACGCTCTTGAGAGAAGCTCTAAGCGATTATAAGTTATGATTACTGCTATGATTTTCATTCAATCTTTAGTGCCACTTTTAAACTTTCCAAAGAGTCAGGTTTAACGAAAAACCTTTCATGTGAGACTAAGGGATGTCGCTCATTTTTATTTTTATGGACCAAGCAAGTGGATGTATACCCAATCTGCTTAGCAAGTTCAATCATCCTAGTATTGTAGCGTCCAGCGGGAAAACAGTAAGATAATATTGGCTTTTCAAGGATTTCCTCTAACCATCGTTTGGAATCTGATAATTCAGCAATAGCTCTATCCTCAGTCATGTAGTCCGCAATGAGAAGAGAGTGTGTTATTCCATGCGAACCTATTTCAAATCCCTCATTAGAAAGCTGTTTTAGTTGTTCCTCGGTCATGTATTTAACCCTACTATTTGAACTCGGTTCCTTAAATAGTTCTTTTAGCATCTTTAATTGCTCATTTGGTTCGGACCAGTAGAAATTCCGTTTTGTCCTTCCCGAAATGAATTCTTTTCTTTCATCAGCTGAAAAGTTTGCTTCATCGACATATTGGTAATAAGTATCAAGAGGTAGAACGCTATTTTCCTTACAGGGTGACACTACCGGAAAGAAAGTAGCAGTTGCATCAAACTTCTTTAAAGATGGGTAAGCAAATTCAAAATTGTCAGAGTAGCCATCATCAAAAGTTAAGGCAATCGTCCGTTTTTTGTATTTCTTCGCTCCAATTTCAGAGACATTGACAAATTCAAAATCATTTTTTTTTAGGATTGCCAATATAAGCTCAAAGAACTCGAGAGAAACGAGCGTTCCAAACGAACAGTAAGCATCTGGTTCTTTAATTAACCCTTCTGGTAAGACCCTATGGAACATTAATATTTTAGTCATAACCTAAATGCTCTAAAATTTCACCAATACTATTAACCGCTATTAGCAGGTCTTTTTGACGGTTATCAAGATTTTTATCTGCAAGCTCTTTAGCCCAGCCGTCATATTTGGTTAAACATAATACTCTTTTTTTAAGCTGCCAAGCGAAGGCGATTTCGGAAAGAGTCCCTGCTCCGCCACCGAGTGCAATTAGAATGTCAGAGGTTCTTAGAATGATAATATTACGTGCTATTCCTAAGCCTGTTGGTATAGCAATATCGATATATGGGTTAGCATCCTTGGCGTTCTCATTTGGCAAAATCCCGATGGTCTGCCCATGAAATGTATCCGAGGATTGCTTTGCACCTTTGCATACCGCCTCCATTAATCCACCAAGACCTCCGCAAATAATTGACCTGTCTTTTGATGCAATCTGCTTACCGAGCTCAATCCCAAAGTCATACAGCTCTTGGCTGCACATCTTAGTGTTTGGGCCAATAATTCCGATGTTTTTCATTGTACTGTAACGCTTAGATTTTTCAATGAGGATTTGTGCTAAAAATAAATTACATTGTTATAAGTAGCAAACAGAATAGTGCGCTTTTAGGCTGTTAAGTTGTTTTGTTGATTTAACTCTTTTCTTTATCAATGCCGAATTCGCTCTTGAGACAATTAATCCTTCAGTTTTCCTGCTTTCTCATTGAGCATTTTAAATAATACAAAAATTGTATTGGTTTGATGAAATTTTATCTCAATGCCAAGCAATAGAAGGTGTTGCGAATGTCCTAAAACAATATTTCCCCAAAAAAAAGGTCAGCTCAAACGCCGACCCTTTGCTTTCAATTTAACTTCTAACTTTTCGGTTTCTGGAGCCTATCAATATCGTATCAATACCGAGTCCCCGTGTTTAATGTGCTTAAGATGCCAGTAAACAAGTTCGTCGAAGATGTTGAGATATTTGCTGGTTTCAAAGCATTGTTCTTCAAGAAGATACTTCATAAAGCACTCTTCAAACTCCTTTGCTTCTTTGAAGTCTTCTGCAGATAAATTGAGGTCCCAAAGGAAGGTAATCTCTTTATTACCGTTGTAAGCTATCTCTTCACGTAGAGTATAGGCCAGCCGTTTAACGGCATGTTTTTCGTTATTCATAATTCTATATTTTTTGTATTATATCTATTATAGTGTGTAATTTTAAAAAAGTTTAAATTTAGAATGATAAAATTTAATATTTTTTTAACCCACCGATTATTTGATTAAATTCAAAGTAATATCATGTGGCTGTTTATGATAATGATGGCTGTAAATGGCCATTCTATTTAGCTCATAATTAACAGTCCACTAAAGAGGATGATTTCTGTAAAATAAAAAAAAAACAATTGTAAATCAATGGTTTAACAATATTTTTAAATTCGAACTTAAACCTAAAATGAGATTTCTTTAAGAATCTCAGCTATCAAATCGTACCTTATATTTATTGAAATGCAAGGCGAGTCAGTTGACTTGCCGCTTCACTGTGGAAGAAATATTGCAGCATTTATTCATTAAAATAAATAAATTTAAACGGATAATTTTATGTATTAAATTATAGAGCCAAATAAACAATTATTCGCTGGGAATAATTTTTTTGAAAATCGTATACAATCGCCTCTAGTGATTTCGACTGTTTGAGCCTCGGAATTAATTGCTATCTGCCTATGCTTGTTTCGCGATAGATACCAGAATCGGTTAAGATTCTTACATCTATGGTCAAGTATAAATGGAGTAGGTGTTCCATTTTCCAGCAGAGTTTCCGCTTGTAGTGCTCCACTGATTTTGTCAAAAACTATGTGTAAATATGTTTTATATAACTCAGGTAAATACTGGTTAATAGACTGTATATCAATACCCTTGAATTGCCACTTCGTTAGTAGATGCATCATCTCATTGGATGTATCTATTCTAATCACGGGGCGTAATCCTCCACTAGGGGAGGTAAGGCAGCAAAACACATCGACATATTTTCCTAGCTTGCTTAACATCTCTTCTTCATTGTCATACTTTATGTCAATGTCAAGTGCCATATAGGGCGCAAGGTTGGTGACATAGGCCGCTGTTTTACCTTCTCCAGGCTTAAATTGAGCAAAGCAGAAGACCGGGTATAGGGATTTAATTAGTTCATAACGAGTTAATTCCAGTTTTTCAATGAAATCATTAGGTAATCCTTCAATTGGGGCAAAATCATGTTTAGTTAGTAATTGGTTTTCGTCATTTTGGGGGCTTAATATAAAGTCATAATAATAATCTTTAAGGTAAAATGCTAGTCCTACAGGCCGCTGAGATATCCATTCCCAGTTTCTGTTTTTGACATCATTTTCTGCGTTTTTTTTTAAGGCATATAATGATTTGTAGAAGCCCTGATTTATTAAGGCTTTTTTAAAATGATAGTCATCTTTTTCGGTAAATAAGTTTAGTAAATCATCAAAAGGTAACCTTTTGAAGTCTAGTGATTTTTTGTGAAATACGTGATTTAGTAGTGATACTTCTTGATTTTGCATCTTTAATTGTTTAAGGTGTTTGGCCTCTTCATTGTGAAGAGTATCTACAACTTGTATTACAGATGTAAAAAAAAGTTTACGTTCTAACCGATTTTTTTTCTAAATAATTTTTGATTTTGTCGTCAACTGATGAACACTTAAAGTCCATGCGGGATAAAAAAGCTAATTGTGTCTTTTATAAGGGTGCTTTTTGCCAAGTTCGCGAACCTCCATGAATAACTACTAAGCTATTTTAACCTTAAAAATGGAATTCATCATCACTAATTGATGATTCATCTGGGGTTATGTCATCGATGTAATCTGGGTCTAGTTCTTGCAGAAATCGGGATGGGTTGTTTTTGTTACTCGAAAAAAGAAATAGATTATTGGTTGCGCAATTAATACTATCGTAAAAAAATTGACGCATAAAGGATATACTATATTCAATCTCAGTCATGCTAGAGCCTTTAGGACCCGGCATGATATCGTCATTTAAGTCTAGAATAAATACATTATCGAATGCTAAGCCTTTAATGCTCGACATGGTACCAATCTTAATGCGGTTGTTGCCATATTCTAGTTTATTATTCGGTTCTAAACTTTCAGTATCGTGTTGGTTGGCGACAAGGAAACTTTTAATACCCGTTACGCCACTGTTTAAGGGGTGCAGTACTAATGTTCTGCCTAATCGTTTAGCATTGGTTAAGAATATTAATTCATCATCAAGATGGAATAGTTGTTCGTCAAAACTAGAGTAGTAGGCTATTTTCGGCTTTTCACCACTCTTTATTAGAATCTGTTTTAGCATCGGTAGATATTTGGAGTTTGATTGAGACTAACCTATCGCATCTTATGAAGTGGAATGCTAGACGACTTGGCATCTAAATGCCGTCCTGTTTTATTGAACTAGACTTTGTCAAGGTATGAAGAGTAATGACTTATCTTTAATCGTGTTTGGCTTTTAAGCTTTGGTGGTTGTAGCGATTTCGATGACTGGAATCAAATTTGCTAACTCATTGAAAGCCTTGTTTAGAAACATCAAAAAAAAACAACTTAAGAAATTCCACTATTTAATTCCCCTCAGTTTGAGTACCTAATTTTGCGCTCTCTTTAAGTAGTGCTTTGTAAATTGGAATATTTTTTAGGTGATTCTTGAAACGTGATATTTTATCGTGTGCCCTTTCATTCATCGATTGGTTATAGTGTTCAATAAACGGCGACATGAAATGACTATCTTTTTTTTCCATCCAAGTATTGAAAGATACCTGAATCAACTCATCATTATCAAATAAATTAATCCTACCGAAAAGGCATCCGCTTTCAACGGGGCAAATAATTTCGCCTTCTATGCCATTGGGTAAGGGAATTAAGATAAGATGGAGTTCGTTTAAAACAAATTTTTCGAATATTTTTAAGTAGCTTGACTCCTTGAGGCTAGTCCTTTCTTTATACCGCTGAAGTAAGTGCTCGGTAAAGGTAACTCCGCAGTCTTCGTCAAGAAATAGTGCTAGTTCATATGTGCTGCTTTTACTTATGTCCCCAAATATTTGAAATATATTACCAGATTCTAGAAGGGATAAATAAATTGTGTCCCCTTGATAGGTGAATTTATGAAGATGCCTGGTCTTTTTATATTTCCGCATCAGTTTCCGAGCTATTTTAAGCTCATCATCGAATCTTGGGGAAACAGCTAAAGCCTTTACTCGTTCAAGAAATAGCTTAAGGTGCTCATGACGCTTCATAGTTGGAACATGTATTCTTTTTACGTTCATTAGAGGGTGTAAAGGTTGTGAAAGACTAAAAATTACAAACTATATTCATTTGTTTACGCTTGATAACTTTTATAAAGGCTCTATATTTTTTATCTTGAGCAGGCTCTTCTTGTGGAGTCTCAGCTGGTTGTGTATTCTATTGTTTAGGAAGGTGTTTTAATATTAGAAAATCAAAGCACTCTCTTGTAGGAGCGAATTTTTTAATCTTTCCTGAATATAATACTTGGCCATTTCTAGACCATTCAATATTCCATTCATCATTTACAGGGAATATTATTGGGTGCCTCAAAGCTCTGTCACTCCCCTTATAATCCATTCCCCATGAATACTTTGGAGGTTGTCCTTTGGCAAAGATTGGTTCCATATTCCATAATTCTAATTTTTCATCAGCATCAAGCATAGAGTCAACTATCAAATGGTCAACTATTATCTTGTAAAGCTTTTTATTAGCATTTGAGTGATACGATTTATAAGTTTCTCGTTTGTCTGGGTAATCAAGAAATCCCATTTTCTTCCAGAAAGCTTCAGAGGATTCTGGAGCACATTGGAGACTTATGGCTTGAATCCCATTCCACTTTAAATGTTCAAGTACAGAATTAACGAATAATTTGGCAATACCTTTCTTTCTATGTTTGGGGTGAATTTCGAAGATTTGAATTTCAGCCGTAGGCAAAGGGTCGTTAATTAAAAAACCAAGGAAGCCGATAGGGGCATCATTTATGGAAATAATAATAAGCTTGTCATTTTTGGATAAATTGAGAATTACCGACCAATTACACAAAAAGCCCGTGCCAAATTCGTCTTTTTCCCATTTTAGCCAATTTTCTAGTGCCGTTAAGTCCGATTTATTTGGACTGTATGAAATTTTATAATCCATGTTTAATTATCGTTCCAGTCACTATTTTCCAGCATGCATCCTTGACTCTACCCACCAGTAGTTTGTAGAGCAGGACTTTAACATGCCGTGGTTACCATTATTAATTACGATTATCTTATTTTCCTTTGCATTGTCTGAGATGTCATGAATGTAGTCCTTATTAAAGGAAGGTTTATGATTCGCAATAAGAATTGACTCAGGTATCGATAGTTCTATAGTTTTGTCAATAATTTCACCAAATATGAAACTCAAATTGTTTGCAAATCCTAACGCAGAGCTTAAATGCTCGTCCATTCTTTCGGAGAAGTTTCTTTTCGTCTGACCGAGGTATAAAAGTGTTCTGCGTCCATAAATGTGAGAGTCTCCGTAAATTTGATAGAGTCCATTTTTCAAACTTAATTGAGTTCGAAGGTTCTGAAATTTCTCCAAAGAATTTTCAGAACCCCAATTAATCACTATTTCTTGATATTCCATTTTACTCATTATTAAGTTTTTATTAAGTTTTTCAAAGTTTAATATGATTAGCTTCACATAGTTGTTCACCTCATAATCCAAGAATCTCTTTCTTCTTAGTTTGAAATTCTTCTTCCGTGATAATTCCTTTATCCTTTAAGTCGGCGAGTTTTTCTAGTTGACTTAAGTCCATGCTTGAAGCTGTTTCTTTGGGGCCGCTTTGAAGTTCTTTGATTTTCTTCACAATTTGCTTGCCTGCTTCCTTATCTATAGCTCCACATTCTAGTTTAGACGATGAGCCTAGAATTTCAAGCTTATTGGTCATGCCCGATGAAAGGTTTACGGAAGTGATTTTATCTAATGCGATATCAAAAAGTTCGGATGAGAAAAAATTCTTGCCGCCGAATAATATCCGCTTATTGGTTAAAGCAATTGCTCCTGGTAGCGATTTGGCGTTACAAGAAGTTAAGAGTAGAATTTCTTCAACAGAGCTTAAGTTTTGAAGAATGTATTTTACTGACTTTTTGGGGAATAGGATTTTCTTGCCAACGTAAATCCCGCTTTCAAGTATTTGTTTTGGGTCCATAGAAGAGAGTTTGAAATTATTTAAAATAAACTCACGTGGACCAAGAGCGAAGTAGGTTTAGGTGAGCAAGGGTTAAAGATAGAAAAATCACCTAGCTTTAAGTGTAGCATCAGTATTATTTCTGCTTTTTAAAAATATTTTCAACTGGGCTAGGTAGGCAATAACCGACTGGTGTTTATGAGATTAACTGACTGTGCGTGGGTCCCTCGTCAACTACGGCTTCGGTACATTATAGTTGAAGATTACAAAATTAATGACATCGTTCACGATAATTATAAATTTACTCAAGAATATGAATTGAATCCAAGTGATATTCAGAATTATTGTTCTTACCCATATTAGTTGGTCGAGGGGACGCTATCGTAAATCTAAATTTGTAGCAAATTAATTGTTCTATTGTATCTTAGTCGAATACTTTGCTATAGACCCAATTATAAGGTCTAAGAACTTAACTAAACTGCAATAAAATACATGAGCGATAACAAGCTAACGCTATCTCAATTAGAATCTTGGCTATGGGATTCAGCTAATATTCTGAGAGGTTCAATCGATTCTTCAGATTTTAAAAATTACATATTTGGTTTGCTTTTCCTCAAACGTAGTAATGATGTCTTCGAAGAGGAAGTGGAAAACATCATGGATAAAGATGGTATATCGAGAGAAGATGCCGAAGATGAAACGTATTTCTTTTTACCACCTGAAGCCCGATGGGATGAACTTAAAAAAGCAACTGAAAATATTGGTGTAGCACTGGATAAAGCTTTTGCTGCTATTGAACGTGATAACACCACTTTAGAAGGTGTAGTAACCGCTACCAAATTTGGAGATAAAGAGAAGTTATCCGATGATGTTCTCCAACGTCTTTTACGGCATTTTAACCAACATTCATTACGAAATAGTAACT
>TARA_R110002050_G_C8962369_1_pt1 | contig 17612 bp, 6 predicted proteins | sample TARA_R110002050 | Tara Oceans TARA_R110002050 (sample SAMEA4396988) | marine metagenome | biome: Polar Biome; feature: [DCM] deep chlorophyll maximum layer (ENVO:01000326); material: water (ENVO:00002006), including particulate matter (ENVO:01000060) such as... | depth 25 m
CAAAAAGAAATCGTCTAAAAATTACTTTTTAGACGACCTCTTTTTCTTTTTATTAAGTCTGATGCTAGAATTCACCAACATTTCATATAACACTATGCATACAGATAATTACATTATTTTTTGTAATTAGACACGCCTATTAAAATACTACAATCAAAAAGAATAATTTAAATCTTTATTAATGTTTAAATAACATTACAGATTAGATTGCTACCTACATTTGATAATTTAACTCTTATTTTTTTGTAATGTTTTCACAATCAAAATTTAAAATAATCACGTGTCTTTTATTCTGCATTATTACATTCACTATCGTTTCATTTGCTTCAAAAACTAAAACTTCTAATTACATTAATCTTTCAAAAAGGTTTGATACATACACCAAAGCATTTAACCTAGCAGTCATCTCTTTAAATAATACTGCTAATACATTTAAAAAAAGTAACATAAGTGTCGATTCACTTAAAAATGAGGTTAGTAAAACAAGATTGGCTTATAAAAAAATAGAATTTTATTTAGCTTTTTACCATAACGATTATGTGAACTCCCATATAAATGGAGCACCTTTATTAGGTATTGAAAGAACAGGTACTTTACCAGAAATTACAAAACCAGAAGGATTACAAGTTCTGGATGAACTTGTCTATTCTAATGATGCCGAAAAAGAACGCAATCAAATTTCGTATTTAACTACAAAACTTCGTAATAGCTATGGTTTACTTTATGAAAGTTTAAAAACCAAAAACACTTTTAATGATTCTGAAATAGTAGCTATGCGTTTAGAGCTGGTTAGAATTTTTACTTTAGGCTTAACAGGTTTTGATACGCCTGGATCTTTAAATGCTCTACAAGAAGCCGAAACTGCTTTGCAAGCTATGTTAGGTTTTTTGGAAGACAATCAACAAAGAAATAAAAAATATGCTGTTGAAATAGGTTTATTTAAGGAGGCTATTATCTATTTAAAGTTGCCTGTTTCTTTTAATGATTTCGACAGACTTATTTTTTTAAAAAAATATTTAGACCCTTTATATAAAGAGTTAGGCAGGCTTCAATCTAAAACCAATAACACAGAAGCTCTTAAGTACACATCTGCTTGGAATACAGAGAGTGTTTCCATTTTTTCTAATAATTTTTTAAACCCTTACTATTTTACCGAAATTAAAAAAGAAGAAAACAGCCCAGAAATGACTGCTTTAGGAAAACAACTTTTCTACGATCCTGTTTTAAGTAATAATGAAAAAATAAGCTGTGCCTCTTGCCATAACCCAGCAAAGGCTTTTACCGATGGCGCGCAGAAATCGTTAAGCAATATTCAAGGAAAAACGGTATTAAGAAATGCGCCTACTTTAATAAATGCTGTTTATGCCGATCGTTATTTTTATGATTTAAGGGCCTTTACATTAGAACAACAAGCAGAACACGTTATTTTTAATTCGGCAGAATTTAATACGTCTTACAGTTCTATTTTAAAAAAATTAAACGAAAAAGAGGTCTATAAAAAACAATTTAAAACCCTTTTCAAAAAAGAAGCACTTACAAGAGAAAATCTATCAAAAGCCTTAGCCTCTTACGTTCTTTCTTTAAGCTCATTTAATAGCCCTTTTGATAAATATGTACGTGCAGAAACCTCGAGTATAGATGCTGAAATAAAAGATGGATTTAATCTATTTATGGGAAAAGCGAATTGTGCCACCTGCCATTTTGCACCAACCTTTTCTGGCTTGGTTCCTCCTTTTTATAGTGAAAGTGAAAGCGAAATATTAGGTGTACTAAAACATCCTAATGCACAAAACATCAAACTCGATTTAGATGAAGGACGTATTGCAAATCAAATAACAAGTGAAAGTGCTTGGATTTATGAAAAATCGTTTAAAACCACGACGGTAAGAAATGTAGAATTAACCGCACCTTATTTTCATAATGGCGCCTACAAAACGTTAGAGGAAGTTATCGATTTTTATAATGATGGTGGTGGTGAAGGCTTAGGGCTTACTGTTAAAAATCAAACATTACCTCCAGATCCATTGGATTTATCTGATTATGAAAAAACAGCTCTAATAGCCTTTATGAAATCTCTAACAGATGTTTCTTCTTTAAAATAAGCTTTTTTATAACGCACTAAAAACCTAAAATGCTACTAAAGAAATTACTTTTCCTTTTTATTCCTATTCTTTTTATCGGGTTACTTAACTTAGGTTTTTTATCTATAAAACAAAAAAATGACTGTCAAGACATTCAAAATTTTCTGCAAATAATAGATAAGAATATAAATGCATTTAAAAGCGACATAGACATATTGAATGGTGAAGCTTTAGCATTTCAAAATGATACTAAAAGGCTTTCAATATTACAATCTCAACTTCTAAAAACACGAAAAGCATATAAAAAGGTAGAATATATTTTAGAATATTTTTACCCAGAACATATTAAAGCTTATATAAATGGCGCGCCACTTACTCACGTAGATCCAAACCCAATTAAAGAAGAATATAATTTAAAAAGCTACTATACAGCAACACCAAAAGAATATCGTAAAAATATGCCTTTGGATTATAGGGATAAAAGTCATTTTAGAGGAGAGGCAAAAGTGCTTCTTCCTGTGGGCTTGCAAGTGTTGGACGAACTTATTTTTTCTGATGATGTAGCAAATGAAAAACAAGCAGTTTTAAATCTAACAAAACAGTTACAAACCGATTTTTTTGCGGTAGCAAATGCTATAAAAAAACGACACTATATAGTAGATTTTGAAATTATTGAGGCTTCAAGGTTAGAATTAATTAGAATTTTTACTTTAGGAATTACAGGTTTTGACACACCTGGATCTTTAAATGCCATAGAAGAAGCATCTACTTCTTTAGAAGCGCTTCAAGAGGTATTAAAACCATTATTATTAAAATCTAATAGTCCTAATAATCGTAAAAGTGCTCATGCTCTTTTTGAAAAAGCTATAATCTATTTAAAAAAGAATCCTGATTTCAATACGTTTGATAGGCTTCTTTTTTTAACTCAATTTATTAATCCTTTGTACAAAACCTTGTTGGATGTTCAAAAAAGCATGAACATACCATCTTCAGCAGAAAAATATAAAACCCAAGCTTCTTGGAATGCCAATAGTACCAATATCTTTTCTAACAATTTCTTAAATCCATATTATTATAGTTTATTAACTGAAAACACAGATAATGCAACGTTACGCCAATTAGGAAAGACACTTTTTTATGATAAAAAGATTAGTAATAGCGGAAATATGAGTTGTGTAAGCTGTCATAAACCAGAATTAGCATTTACAGATGGACGACCAAAGTCTATGGCTAGTGTTGATGGTAAAACGTTATTAAGAAATTCTCCAACACTTATAAACGCTGTGTTTTCTGATAGATATTTTTATGATTTACGCGCATACGATTTGGAGGAACAAGCAGAACACGTTATTGAAAATCATTTAGAGTTTAACACAGACTTTCCGGAAATTGTAAAAAAAATAAACGCAGATCAAGCATATTTAAACCTCTTTAAAAAGGCTTTTAATAATGACGGTAAAGGAGTTACCAGATATCAGTTTTCTTCTGCTTTATCTTCTTACGTACTTTCTTTGCAATCTTTTAATAGTCCTTTTGATCAATATGTTTTGGGCAAAACAGATAAAATTTCAAAAAAAGTAAAACAAGGATTTAATTTATTTATGGGAAAAGCAAATTGTGCAACTTGTCATTTCGCACCCACTTTTAGCGGTTTGGTTCCTCCTTTATATCGAGAAAATGAAAGTGAGGTATTAGGCATCTTAAAATCGCCCGACACTTTAGAAGTGGATGCCGATCTTGGTCGGATAGATAATAACATAGCTTTAGATGATTATAGTATCTACAAAAACTCCTTTAAAACCACAACTGTTAGAAATGCAAAACTTACAGCGCCTTACTTTCATAATGGTGCTTATAATACATTAGAGCAGGTTATCGATTTTTATAACCAAGGCGGTGCTACTGGTATGGGGTTATCATACGACGTGCCAAATCAAACATTACCACCAGATAAACTAGATTTAAACAAAAAAGAAATTCAAGCATTAATAGCTTTTATTGAATCGCTTACAGACAATCCTTTTTAGCTAAAAATAAATTTTACAATTGGGTAATTCCTTTATAATTCTTTCCTTTTCTTTTAAAGCTATGGGGTTTCCTATTAAAATAAGTGTTTTTAAGTTCGTTAAGCTTTTTAAATTATTCGGTAATTGATGTAGCTTATTATTAGACACAATAAGCAACTCTAAATGCTGTAAATGAGTTACTGTTTCTGGAAGCTCTGTGAGTTTGTTATTGTTTAATATAAGTGTTTTTAGTTGTTGAAGCATTTTTATTTTGGAAGGAAATTTTTGAAGTTGATTGTATTCTAAATTCAAGGCTTCCAAGGCTTTTAATTGTGTCCATTTTTCATCAACTTCATTAAATTGATTGTAGCCTAAGTTTAACACTTTTAGTTTTGAAAGCTTAGAAATGGAAGTTGGTAAATAACTTAACTCATTATTATCCAGTTCCAACACCTCCAACGCCTTACAATTCCCTATTGTTTCTGGGATTGATGTTATTGTATTGATTGAAAGGTGTAAAAATCTAACCCCTTTAAGTTCTCCCAACGTTTTTGGAATGTATGATATTTCATTGCTTGCAAGATTAAGTCTAACCAGTTTATTTAAATTCCCCACCTCATCTGGTATATATTTTAAGGCATTTTGTTTTAAATTTAATACTTCAAGCTTTTTCAATGTAAGAATAGAAGCGTCCCATTTTTCTAAATGGTTTCTCATTAAATTTAAAAATTGTAACTCTTTAAGTTCCTTTATTTCTTCGGAAACATAAAACAAATCGTGATCTCGCAAATTGAGTTGTTTTGCCTTTTTATCCTTTAAGGCATCTTTAATACTGCCATAAACAGGAACGTCTAATGGGTTCGCATTTTGTGCTACAAATAAAGGAATTGATAAACTCCAAAAAAAGAGGGATGCTACTAAAATTTTATTCATTAAAAATCTATTTATAGGCTTTATAATTAGCAAAAATAGTCCTTCCTAAAAAAGCTTAGATTAAATTATCATTAAATAAAAAAAGGATTGGTAAATTAATACCAATCCTTTTTAAATTATATAAAGTTTAGACTAATTTTTAGTAAGCACTTTAAATGATTCTCTTTTATTTCCAACTTGTACTTGAAGTAATAAAACTTGATTTTCTCTAACTACAGATGATAAGTCTAATGGAATTTCTTGTTGATCTCCAGTAGTTTCCATGCCGCTTAATTGAAGAAGATCTCTTCCAAGTAAATCATATACTTTTATAGAAACATCTTCTCCTGCTTGTTGCATATTTAATGTTAGTGTTACCAATCCATTTGTTGGATTTGGATATAAGCTCATTCCATTTTCTAGCATTGTAACAGGATCTAATCCTAATGTTCCTAGGTTTTCCTCTAAAGAGAATACTACTGTAGATGATGCATTAAAAGTTACATCATTCTTGGTAGCATCTTGTTGAGGCGCATTACTTCCACTTGGATGTTGTACAGAGAAAAATCCGTATTTATAATCTGGAGTAAATGTAAGACCCGTTGGCTCTGAACCTGATGGCATTGAAGCAAACAACTTAACATTCGGATTACTTTGTGTATGATCTGGACGAACAACCCAAATGTAGTTGTTACCACCATCTTCACAAACCCAAAGGTTTCCTTTATCATCAAATACGATATTATCATTTCCAAAGCTCCAAGGCTCAGAAACTGTTCCGCTACTTGTTGTTAAGTCATACGATTTTCCTCCAACAAACGTTTCAAAATCAGACACTGTAGTGCCGTTATCTGTAAATCTGTAAATACGGTTTCTTCCTTTAGCAGCAAAATAAATTTTACCATCGTAAGGGTTAATATCGCAATCTTCTACACCATTAAAGTTTGTACCGCCTAAAGCAGCTGCTACTGTGTTTAGGTTATTACGATCAGACTGTGTATCATTTGGAACTTCAATCCATTGTGCTGTTGAAGAACTAGGATCGTTATCTGATAATGCTAAATCTAATTTTAATACATATACGGTTCCTTCAGATAAGTTGCCTGGTGTATCCATTACATATTTATAGACACAATGTGTTCCGCCATCTTCACCATAATAAGCTGTAGTAGCATCTGCAGATACGACTACATTTTCGTGGTTCATTCTACCCATTGCCCATAGTTTTTCTTGACCATTTCCATAATCCATAACTTGTGCAGTAACAGGATCTATTTCTACTAACCAACCCACATCTTCGTAACCATCACTATTTACATCTCCAGAGTTTGTAGATTCTTCTGCTGTCACAACGGTGCCCCAAGGTGTTGTACCTCCAGAACAGTTTCTAGTTGTTGTTACCAATGCATCATTGTATAAATCTACTGCTTCGCTATCGTCTACAACCCAAAGATTAGCAGCTGTATCTAAATGTAAATCTACAATAGACACGCCTCCTGGAGTATTTTCGTGATTTACAGAAAGATGACCAAGTTCACTACTTCCTCCTGTTGGAATGTATGCAGTATAGTCATTATTTCCAGGTACGTTTCCTGAGCCAATTGTATACGCATCTCCTTGCTTAAAAATTAATTGGAACTGGTGCTCATCTGAAATAATTAAATTATTTGTTTGTCCTGTTGGTTCTATAGATGTAAAGCATCCTATATGAGAAGTCCCACAATCTACTTCTAGATCATCTATATTTTTAATATACATATCAAAACGAAGGTCTGAACTTGTACCAGATTGTTGATGTATTTCAACAGCAACTCTGTTAACGCCATCTACAAAAGCTGTTTTTGGCACATTGGCTATAAAATAGATATTCTCATCAATACCTCCCATGGCTGATGGTGCTTGCGTTAGATAATCTATACCACCATCGGGTAAATTCATTCTAAAAACCTCAACACCATTTACATATACAATAGCACCATCATCTCTTCTAAGACCAAATGCAACCATATCGGTAAGGGTACTTACATCAACATTGATGTCTTTTGTAAAATAAGATGTGATATATTTATTATTAGCATCTGGACCATATGAAATTTCTGTATTTACAGTATCACCATAACCAAAAGGTGCAAAACCTCTACCCCAAGCTAAGTTATCGTAAGTAACAGAAGACCAACTTGCTGCATCTAAACTTATGCCTTGATCAAAATAATACCATTCTTGGTCTTTTGGTAATGGGTAATCTGTTACTTCAATAGCTGGTAATTGATAATCTACTTGCATATCAAAACGAAGATCTGAACTTGTTGCATCTGCTTGATGTAACTCGACAGCAATAACGTTTTCTCCATCTTGTAATAAATTTGCGGTTGAAATTTTGTTCCAAACCTCTTCATCCGAACCTGCAGTAGCACTAGAAGCGTAGGTGTTGTATGTAATCTCTCCATCAGGCATATTCATTCTGAAGGCTTCTGTACCATTTACATAAACTACAACGCCATCGTCTTTTAATACACTAAAAAGTAAGTTTCCATATTGTGACGCATCATCTACATCAAAAGTATGTCTTAAATAATAGGTTGGATATTTATTATTAGCATCAGAACCATAATCTAAGGTTGCGCTTTCAACACCATCACCATATCCTAAAATAGAATTTCCAAAAGTCCAAGCACTATCGTCGTATGTTGTATTTTTCCAATCTGTACCTAAATCAACTCCTGTATCATTATATCTCCATAAACTTTGAGATGCTATTGGAAATATTCCGTTTTGATATTCAGGAATGTTTTCCCAAGCTAAATACACGATGGTATCTTCTAATGGAATTTCTGTAAATGTGATAATGTTACTGTCTTTTGTTCCAGTAGCTATAATATTTAATGCTGTTGAAGGATCTCCCGTTAATAAGAAATAGTTTGATGCAATTAAATCGATATCATTAAGATTATTAAATATCTTGGTAAGATCTACTTTAGGCGTTCCATTTTCAAGGAATAATGGATCAAATTTCCAACGGCTATTTAAATATAAAGTGTCATTTTCTTGTTGACCTAAAACGTGTTCTATGGTTCCTGTAAGCTCTTTACCAATTACTACGTTAGTATTGTAATCTGTAAGAGTTTCATCTATATACATTCCGTTAGTATTATCATTCATAATACTCCAGTTCCCTCTTACTTCATTTCTAAAAGGTGCTTCCATATTTCTAATTGGACCCGTAGCTGGAATGATACTTGCATTTGTATACGCAACTTCAACTAATGTTGAACCTGAATTTAACAAAAACCCACTGTCATCCTGATTAAACGTGTAATTATACGCTAAATCTGTAGTTGGATCTGTAATGTTAAGATACATATCCTTTTGAATTTCTTCTTGAGTTTTAGCAGTCGTCCAAATTCTAAATTCATCTATTGAAGCATCTGTTGGAGCGTTATTGGCAATATTTTTACCTAAGGCTAAATTATTAGCACAGTCATAGAACAATCCTACCGACATACTATCCATCAATTCGCCATTGATATAGAACTTAAATTCGCCATTCGGCACAAAAGTTACCGCCACATGATTCCATTCGCCCGTATTCCAAACAAGAGAAGAGTTTAATGAATTCCAACCTCCTGAAGGGCCTTTACCTGTAATGGTTTGAAGTGTTTGATTGTTTAGGAATTCCATTTCCCATCCAAATTCACCACTACCAAAATTGGTAAAACCAACTAATTTAGTATTACCTCCAGCCGGACTATCTAATCGTGCCCAAAGCTCAATAGTAAACGCTCCAGAAAGTGCTGCATTTACGCCTTCTTTAGGGATGTATACTTCATGGTTATTAGCAAGATTTATAGCACCACCTTGTTCGTTAATTGCTGCTGCAGTATCTATTTCGTATACTAAATAGTAGTTTCCTAAACCTAAAGCAATATCTGTAAAAGTTACTACACCATTAGCTTCTGTTCCTGTACTAACAATTTCGTAGCTAGTTGTTGGATCGCCTTTAATAAGCATATATTGTGAAACTGTCGAGTTAACATATTCAACATTATCAAAAACCCTTGATAAATCAATTTCAATAGAAGCAACATCCATATTCAAGGCATTTAAATGCCATCCGCCAGCAACATAATAGGTGTTTTCTAATGTTCCTAATGGTAACGTTTCGTTACTTGTATTATGGCCAACAACCGTGTTTTCTATAAAACTAACAATTGAGTTACTAATATATAAACCACCGCTTGTTTCGTTAGTAATACTCCAGTTTCCTGTAATAGTATCAGAAAAATCTTGGTTTATCTCACTAACAGGACTCGTGGCATCAATAATTTGAGCATTAGTGTAGTTTATAACATCTGCATTGCTTCCAGAATTGATTAATGTTCCATCATCATCTTGATTAAAAGTATAATCGAATACCAAATCTGTGTCTGAAGTAATGATGCTATGCATTCGAGCAACGATTTCTTCTTGTGTTTTCTCTGTTTCCCAGATACGGAATTCATCCATCATATAATTAAAATCACCTCCGTAATTTTGACTTGTTCCAAATTTAAAATCCCATGTATTATTAGGTGCATAGGCATTAAAACTTGTTGCTTGTTTTAACTCGCCATTTAAGTAAATTTTTAACTCCCCACCAGGTGTTGAAGTAACGGCTATATGATTCCATTCTCCTAATTGTAATCCGTCTTGAGTATTTACAATGGTCCAACCAGATCCATTAGTACCATATACAACATTAACAGTATTATTAGAACCCATCTCTAGTGTAAGTCCTGTAGAATTACCATCAACTCTTCCGTGATTAGATAAAATTGTTTTATCATTACCTGCTGGGTTTTCAGTTAAATTTAACCAAAACTCAATCGTATGCGATTCTTCAAAAATAGCTTCAATTGATGTGTGTTGAATGGTTATGTTATGTGCATCAGATAACGTTAATGCCCCTCCCCTTCCTGGAACAAATACACCTTCTTCCCAAGCTAAGAAATAAGCACCTTCTTCTAAATTAGCATTATAGAATGTTACGTTTGAACCATCAAAGGAACCATCGGTAACTACTGTAAATTCATCTGTTACTTCGTCCTTTTTTAACAAATAATATTGTCCAGCAACTTGAGATACAGAACTAGCATTTGTAGTTAAGCTTTCTTCTAAATTAATTCGAACTGTTGCAAATGGACTATTTAATGGATCTATTTTCCATCCACCATTTGCGTAGAACATGCCATCTAAACCAGGAACAGCCTCTAAAGCAGTATCCATTTTTTTACCTACTACAATATTGGTATTATAAGCCTCAATCGTTGTTGGAAATGTTAATCCTGTGTTATTAAAGTTATTATTTTTACTCCATTTCCCAGAAACGCCTTCTTGATAATCTATACCAATGCTTCCTATAGGAGATGTAGCAATAGCTAGCTCCCCACCATCTAAAGTTATATTATGAGTTACAGAACCTTTACTAACAATATTAGTATCTGTATCTGTTTCTGGTGTAAAATCGTAATAAATAGCTAAATCGGTTTCATCACCAATTAATGGGTAATGCATGTGTGCCGTAATTTCATTGGCAGTTAAAGCACGTTGCCATATACGAATATCATCTAATTCACCTTGAACTGGACTATTATAAGATGGACTATATCCAAACCCTAATCCCCAAGAATTTGGTATATAACCTCCGTAGGTTCCATTAGCAATTAAATTTCCATTTTGATAATATTCTATGGTTCCGTTTGTATTAGACACTACTAAAGCAATATGATTCCATTCCCCAATATTCCAAGGGTCTCCTTCATCTGAAATAGTATTCCATCCAGAACCATTAACCCCAAAAACGACACTTAGTTTATTATTGTCTGGAAACTCAAAAGATAATCCTGTAGAATTCCCATTTACTCTACCATTACTTGATAATATTTTATAATTGGTTCCTGGATCTGAATTTAATTTTCCCCAAAACTCTATAGTAAAATCATCACTTAATACTGGGTTAATCACATCTCCTGGAATAGCCATTTGACTACTTGTTACTTTTAAAACACCACCTCTATTGGTTTGAATATCTGCTTCAGATAAAATATCTTCATCTGAAATTAATCTTCCATAAAATGATAATTCATCTAAACTTCCAATAAATTGTTTGCCTTCAAAATTATTACCTATTACTATATCTGCACTAGATTCAAGTGGAGAAACAACATTGGTCCAATTTTGAATTAAGAAACCATTATAATACAATGCTAGTTTTCTTTTTACATTGTCATATTTCCAAGTGATATACGACCATGAATTTTCTAAAACACTATAATTACTTTCGTGTGTTGTTCCTTGTGCGTGATCTGTGTATGTTACATGTCCTTCTGAAGAAATTCCAAAAGAAATTCCTGCTCCATTTTCTCCGTTGGATAGAATAGTAGCTCCATTTCCTGAAAGTGTTGTTGGGTTTACCCAAAATGTTAAACTAAACGGACGATCATTGAAGTTTAATGCCGTTGCTGTTGGTATTTCTACTGAAGTGTTAGCACTAAATACCATGGCTTCATTAGCTTCATCATTTCTATTATTTGAAAATGTATAATTTGAAGCATTGATAGTATGTGTGTAACCTGAAGCGTCTACAATATTATTATGTATCTTTAAACCAAGTTTATATGCATCAGCATTTTGACTTGTAAGCATATCTTCATGAATAATTTCTTCAAAATATGGTTGTCCAACCTCATCTACATATTCTACCTTCATTCTACGGTCATCTACATCGCCGTAAACATTAATACGTAAATAGGTTTGTTTAATTCCCTGAATGATATTATTACTATCGTAATTAATGTTGTAATTACCATTACCTACATCAGAATTTAAATTTCCTGATAGAATATCGTATAATGGATATTTGGTATCTCCATCACGTACCATAAATTTTTGCTCGTGAATGTCGGCACTTAATGAAAGAACACCATTAATATTATTGTCTTGAATAAAATTAAAAAACTCAACTGCTTGGTTACTTACGCTAAAGTTTCTTCCTCCAACGGGTGTAAAGGTTGGTGTTCCATTAATAATAACCTTGAAAGTTGCTGTCGAATTTAAAAGTCCTTGCTTTAACCAATCAAACTGCTCTGGTCCAAAGTGATCTGCTGTTCCGTCTCTAAAACTACGATTGTCTGTAAGAAAGTATTCTACATCCTTATATACATAAGAGGAATATAAACCTTGTCCTTCAGAGGTACTCTTATATTCTGGGTTTGGCCACCATTCCATAAAAACCTCTCTAGTTTCGGCTATAGTAGGCATGTTTTTATTAAATTCATTGGGACCAAGATCATGGTTATCGGTAATTGCTAATTGCGGCATGGCCACAGTTAAACTATCGAGGTAATCTCTTTGAAACCTATAGCGATCAAAAGCCATATCTTTATTTGCCCAATCGTCTGTTTCATCTAAACACTGCCCCATGGCATGTTCTACACCTAAAAGGTATACGGCATCTCCAAGCCAAATCATCATATCACTACCTTCTTCTGCCATAACATTGAACATTTCTGGAGTTCCGTTGACGTGGAATTCGGATTCTGGTAAATCAATACAACGTGTTAAATCGAAGATTCTAGCACAGCCTCCTGATAAAAACTCGAAGTCGTCTATAATTTCCTTTTCATTAGTAATAGTTGCAACACGAGATGATGGTGTCGCATTCACCATTAATTTCGCAGAATAAGTTTCTCCTAGTGTTAATCCAGTATATTCATACGAACGTAAACTATAACCCAATCGATCATCTGAGTTATAAACTGTTCCTGTTAATTCAGTAGCTGGTGATCCTGCTCCTGTTAAAGATAAGGAGAGAGCATCTCCAGATCCTGTATTCTTTGTAACGACCCAAGCCCTTACAGAATTGTTGTAAACAGGACTAAACATAGGGCCATACACAAGAGAATCTCCAGGTATAGTGGTTTGAGCCTGAGTCAAAAAGCTCATGCAGAGAGAAAGCAATAAGCTTGAAAAAAATAATTTTTTAGACATAAAAATGTAAGAATAAATTAGTAAATATTAATTAATCCAAAATTACCTGCAATCCATCCTTCTAGCCTCTAAAAGTTGTTATACTATTCTTAATGACTTGTTATGTTTTCCTTATGTAAATGTTAACTATGTAAATAAATTATTAAGCTAGTAAAAAAGCTAATACATATTAACCAAAAAGAATAAGTCTAAAACAGGACTTACAATATTCTTTTGTTTCATGAACAACAAAATATAAATTTTACTAACTCTCTATTAACTTCAAAAAAAGCCTTTAACTATGTAGATATTTTTGTTTGCCATCCTCATAGGATTCTATCAAATCTTTATCATAACGTTTTTAAAAATCAGAATATGTATATGATTTTTTAAATATGAAAGATCTAAGAGCTTTATTAACAGTTGTAATATTACTATTAAGATGTTTATAGCATGTCGTAATGACTCAAATCCAGTTGAAACAGGCAACAAATAGATCAACCAACAAAGCTTAATAAGTTTAGATTTAAATGAGATTAAAAAAAATGATTATCCATAATTACTAATAATTAGATTTATTTGATAAAATCAGGTTATGAATTTATTCAGCATTACGGCTATTTTTTTGAGCGAAGAAGCTATGTTGAGATTCACATAACAGAGAACTCAAATAAAGAAACAACAACTGAAACTTTAAAATGGGTACATATTGCAATAAGCAATATTAACAAAATTTCTTAGGGAATTATCACAAAATCAAAGGCAAATATCTTCAACTATATCTAAATGAGTTTGTTTATAAACTAAACAGAAGGTGTTTTGAAGATAAACTCTTCGATAGGCTGATAATTGCTGGAATTACAGGATTATGTCTAAAATGGATAATCAAATAAAAAAAAATACTAGAATTATATTAAATCAAAAAGAGTTGTATTTTTAACATATATAAATATTCTAAGAATTTGAAAAAAATCTATGATAAATAAAAAACGTCATTCTATTAAAGACATTGCTGCAGCAAATGGTGTTTCTGTTACAACAGTATCTTTTGTGCTGAATGGAAAAGCTAAAGAAAAGAAAATATCAAAAGCTGTTACAGATAAAATATTAAAATATATTGATAAAATTAAATATAAACCTAATCAATTAGCTCAAAGTTTAAGAACAGGAAAAACGAAAATCATCGTTTTTATGGTTGAAGATTTTCATTACTTTTTTGCAAAACTAGCAACAATTATTGAAAATATGGCTTATAAAAAAGGTTACAAAGTCCTTTTTTGCAGCAATGAGAATAAAGATGATAAATCAATAGAACTTATTAATATATATAAAGATATCCAGATAGATGGGTATATAATTATACCCTCGCCTGGGATTATGCCAAAAATCAAAGAGTTAATAGAGGAAGGTCATCCTGTTATTCTTTTTGATCGTTATTTTCCTGAACTAGATACTAATTACGTTGTTGTTAATAATAAAGAGGCTTCATATAATGCCACCAAACATCTTATTGAGAATAAGTTTAAGAACATTGGGTTTATTTCAACAGATGTAGAACAAACACAAATGACAGACAGACTTAAGGGGTATAAAGAAGCCATTTTTGAAGCTGGTTTAAATGAATGGATAGCGAGGTTTTCAATTAATGAAAAAGATAATTTGTCGAATAAAAATCTAGATTTTAATATTAAAAAATTTTTAAAACAGACACCTCAATTAGATGCCATTTATTTTGCTACCAATTATTTAGCAATAAGTGGTCTTAAAGTAATTAAGAAACATTTCCCTAATTATCTTAACAAGATTGGAATTATTACTTTTGATGATCTTGATTTTTTTGAATTTAATACTCCAACAATTTCAGCAGTATCTCAGCCACATTTTGAAATTGCTCAATCTCTTATGAATTTAATGCTTAATTTACTTAATTCAAAAACTAAAAGTAGTTCTATAACAAAAATTAAATTAGAGACTGAGCTTAAAATCCGAAGTTCATCACAGCCAAAATAATTTGGATTAGGCATTTTTTTGGTTTTGATAAGAGCATTAACTAAACTAATTTAGTAGCACATTAAAAGTTATTAAGGTTTTAATATGCAAATAATGAAATGATTTTATTTATCTAGAAATAAATTTACATTAGGTTTATCTTTCATGTAAAAAGTCAAGGTGCCACCAGACATTATAGCGTCATGTGTTATAAAAGGACTTGTTAAGTCTTTACCATTTAATTCTACCCTGTCTACATAAACATTTTTACTCGATTGATTTTTTGCTATAACTTCAAAGGTATGACCATTATCTAAATGCATGACAGCATTCTTAATGGACGGACTTCCTAAAGCATAGTCAACTGACCCTGGAGCCACGGGATAAAATCCTAAAGAGCTGAAGATATACCAAGCACTCATTTGTCCAAAATCATCATTACCACTTAATCCATCAGCCCCAGTTTTATATTTTGAATCTAAGATCATTCGTATTTTATCTTGTGATTTCCAAGGCGTATTTGTCCAATTGTATAAATACGCTACATGGTGCGATGGCTCATTTCCGTGTACATAGTTTCCAATAATACCTTCACGTGTTATATCTTCTGTATTTTCAAAATATTTATCGGGTAATTCCATGGTAAATAAAGAATCTAAATGAGCAGAAAAACGTTCTTTACCACCCATCATAGAAATCATTTCTGCAGGATCATGAGGAACATACAAACTATAATTCCAAGAATTACCCTCTATAAAACCTTGTCCATGCGTGTCTAAAGCATCAAAATCTTCTTTAAAGCTACCATTACTTAATTTAGGACGCATGAATCCTATTTTTTTATCAAAAACATTTTTATAATTTTTAGAACGCTCTATAAATTCTTTGTAAATATCATCTTTTCCTAATTTTTTTGCTGCTTGAGCAATAGCCCAATCATCATAGGCGTATTCTAATGTTTTAGAAACTGACGCTCCATTTTTATCTTCAGGAACATAACCCATATCTATATAATATCCTAACCCATCAAAATATCTTGTTCTTGCTGTTTGTACACATGCTTGTAGTGCTTTTTCAGTATCAAAATTAGTATTTCCTTTTACAATGGCATCAGCAATTACTGCGGCACTATGATAACCAATCATACACCAGTTCTCATTGGCGTAATGAGACCAAATAGGTAACATGCCATGGACACTTTGACTTTGATGTGCCAACATGGAAGAAATCATATCAGAATTTCTTTCTGGTTGCAAAATATTGAATAATGGATGCAATGCTCTGTAGGTATCCCAAAGTGAAAAACTAGTATAATTAGTAAAATTTTCAGCTTTATGAGTATTCAAATCTAAGCCAGTATAGTTGTTATCAGAATCCATATAAACGGTAGGACCTAAAAAAGCATGATACATGGCAGTGTAGAAGTTTATTTTTTCTTCCTTGCTTTCTGATGGGATGTCTATTTTATTTAATTCTTTATTCCAAGCTAATTTAGCTTCATCACGAACTTGTTCAAAATCCCAATTTGGAATTTCTTTTTTCATATTAGCCAAAGCCCCTGCCGTACTAACTGGAGATAATGCAAATTTAATTTGCATTTTTTCTTGGTTTTCAACATCAAAATCAAAGTACATTCTGATTTTTTGACCTGCTATTTCTGGAAAATTCTCAGCTTCATTAAATCTTCTCCAAAAGCCATTGTATGGTTGTTTATCGTACCGAGATCTACCATAATTGACAATGGGTTTACTGAATGACATGGCGAAATAAACACGTCTTGTTCTTGCCCATCCATTGGTTTGACGATATCCAGTAATTAATGTGTCATTTTCTACTCTTACAAAAGTCCATACATTTTTATCATCATAATTATAGATGCCTGACATTAAATCTAGAATGATATGTGCTTTTTCATTTTTATTGAAGGTATATTGATGCATACCTACTCTAGTTGAAGCGGTCATTTCAGCTTTAATATTATAATCTTCTAACAGCACACTATAATAACCAGGTGATGCTTTTTCGTTTTTATGAGAAAAACGAGAGCGATAACCGCTATCTGGATTTTCTTTAGTACCAGGGTTTAATTTTAAATCACCCGTTGTTGGCATGATTAGAAAATCACCCAAATCTGAATGTCCAGTTCCACTAAAATGGGTGTGGCTAAAACCTACAATTGTATTGTCATCGTATTGATATCCCGCACAATATTTATAAACATCTGGGTTGTAGTGGTCATCTATTGAATATGGAATGGTATCGGTATCTGGACTGAGTTGTACACTCCCAAAAGGAACTGTTGCACCAGGATAGGTATGCCCCATCTTAGCTGTACCAATCATTGGGTCTACAAATTGTGCATAATCTTTTAATTTCACAGATTCTTTTGTATCATTTTTTTTGCAACTTATTAAACCCATAGTTAATATAAAAACAGCATTTATAAATATATTTTTATTCATGATAAATCTTGTTTATAAATTGAACAAACTTGGGCTCTATATTATTTAATATTTTAAGAGCCCAAGATAACTCAACTCAAATAATTTTTTTATTCGTTTGAAAGTGAATAAGGATATTGAGTTATTAATTTAGTTTCCATACAATTTGTTTTTGTGTA
>TARA_R110002050_G_scaffold19183_1_pt1 | contig 17588 bp, 16 predicted proteins | sample TARA_R110002050 | Tara Oceans TARA_R110002050 (sample SAMEA4396988) | marine metagenome | biome: Polar Biome; feature: [DCM] deep chlorophyll maximum layer (ENVO:01000326); material: water (ENVO:00002006), including particulate matter (ENVO:01000060) such as... | depth 25 m
TGATAATGAAGACGAAAATATTCTCGGCCAGCTGGAGTCTCTTCGACTCAACAAGCCTGAACCCTCTCGGACATCTATAGAGGATATATCAAGAGTAATGACGCGAAGAAAGTTTTTGGTCAGACCATCCTATCAGAGATCTGAGGTTATAAATCTACCAAAGGCATCCTCCATCATTGAAAGCATACTTCTCGGAATAGCTCTTCCTGCAATATTCGTATACAAAAGATTAAATGGAGTCTCTGAAGTTATTGATGGACAGCAAAGAATACTGACCATACTGTCATATATTGGCGGTGAGTATGTTAATGAAGAAGGAGTTTCAGTAAAGCCAAAAAACTCAGGATTCACATTGCGATCCCCAAAAATATTGCGAGAATACACGGGAAAGAAATTCTATGAGCTACCCGAGGCGGCACAAGAAAAAATTTTAGATTTTGAGCTTTTTGTCGTTTCCATCGAGGAAAAACTAAATCCAGAATTTGACCCAATAGATCTTTTCATTAGATTGAATGACAAGCCATACCCAATAAAAGAACATTCTTTTGAGATGTGGAATTCATGGGCTGATAAAGAAATAATTACAGCTATAAAGTCAGAGGTGGAAAAGGAGAAAAGTTGGTTTTATGTCAGGTCATCCGACAGAAAAAACTTCAGGGACAGAATGGAAAATGAAGAAATATATACATCTTTAGCTTATCTAGGCTACAAGATCAAATATGAGCCGAAATCCAAGTCCCTTGATATATTTCAGAAAGAAAATAGGCTTAATGCAAGAATAGGTTACAAAAAAGACATGTCACATTTAATGAATGAGGCTTCTTCTAATGATGAGGTAAAGAGTAATTTCTTTGATGAAATTAGAAAAACGAAGTCCTTTGTAAAAAAAGTAAGAATATTACTAATAGATGATGACATACAAGTTGATGATATCTCATCTCATTTAAAGGAAGCTCTCGACAAGTTATTTAATTCACTAGAGAGAACTAATTTCAGAAGAACATTTCAAGACTTTTATATTCTCTGGTTCATTGTTTCACCTTTAACTTTAGAAATATTAAAAAGCAATAGACATGACATAGCGAGATCTCTTGCCGGATTAATCGCATATTCAAAAAATATTCCTGAAGAAGATAGTGAAGGTAAAGGGTATCTGAAATTTATTGATGGTGTGAAAGAGCTACATAAAAAATATGCCATTGAAAAGCGCAGAATTATTCTGACCGACCAAGAAATCAAAGATCTAATACTTAAGCAAGGCAATATCTGCCCTATATCAAAAACACCACTATATTGGGGTGACGAAGTTGAAGTTGATCATATAAAGCCACTCGCCCTAGGTGGAAGGGACGAACGGGGAAATCTTCAAGTTACGCACAAAGATAGTAATCGTAGAAAAGGCATTAAAACTGTATAACAAGGAAACCTAAGGGGTCAGCTATTGCATCGTGCATGTTAGTGGCTGATACCTAACTAGGCCATATTCTTTTACAGGTTTTTACAAGGTGTGTGAAGTATGTCACGACCGCTTAGCATTGAATGTTCAGCTGCGCCACCAGCGGCTAATCAATTTTATGAACACATTGAGTTTACAAATAATCCTCGCTGTTTTGTCCACTACAGCGCACTATCGAGAGTCCCGTATGCTAATAAGATTATTCAGTTTAATTTTGTGTTTATGGCGTATAAAAATAAAAAGAGATGGATTCGAGCATAAGCATCAATAGGAATAACCGGCTCAGATACCTTACTGAAAGCAATTTTCGATAGTGAAGCGTTCTCACTAAAAAGGCTTTCTGAGCCCGTTATTTTAAGCTAAAAGCTCCCGTCTAATAATCTCTGTACCTGCTCTTAATGCTTCGAGCTTGGCGCTGGCGACTCGACGAGATAAAGGTGCCATACCGCAGTTGGTACAGGGGTAGAGTTTATCAGCATCGACAAATTCAAGTGCTTTTCGCAAGGTGTCGGCGACCTCTTCAGGGGTCTCAATCTTGTCAGTCGCGACATCAATCGCCCCTACCATCACTTTTTTACCTCGAATCAGTTCAAGTAACTCGATAGGGACATGGGCGTTATGACACTCTAATGAGATAATATCGATATTCGATTGTTGCAGCTTGGGAAACACCGCTTCATATTGTCGCCACTCGGACCCTAATGTTTTTTTCCAATCGGTATTGGCTTTAATGCCATAGCCGTAACAGATATGTACAACCGTTTCACATTTCAGCCCTTCAATCGCTCGCTCTAAGCACGCAATCCCCCAGTCATTTACATCATCAAAAAAAACATTAAATGCCGGTTCATCAAACTGGATAATATCAACGCCCGCCGCTTCTAACTCTTTCGCTTCTTGATTGAGAATTTTGGCAAACTCCCATGCGAGCTTTTCACGGCTCTTATAGTGGTCATCATAGAGCGTGTCGATCATCGTCATGGGGCCTGGTAGCGCCCATTTAATCGGCTGTTTGGTTTGTTGGCGTAGAAATTTAGCATCGTCAACAAACACAGGTTTCTGGCGGGAAACGGGGCCAACAACTGTGGGGACGCTCGCATCATAACGATCACGAATTTTAACGGTCTTACGTTTTTCAAAATCAACACCGTCTAGGTGCTCAATAAAGGTTGTCACAAAATGTTGCCGCGTTTGCTCGCCATCACTGACGATATCAATACCCGCCTGTTGCTGCTCGTGTAATGACACACGTAATGCATCCTGTTTGCCATCAATTAATGCCTCACCTTGCAGCTTCCAAGGCGACCAGAGTGTTTCAGGTTCTGCAAGCCACGAAGGTTTAGGTAAACTGCCTGCGGTTGATGTTGGTAATAGTGTTTTCATAATAAATCATGCCGTCTCTGTCATTGAATAATTGAACGTAATGCTTAAGCGTAATTAGCGGACCATTGCTCAAGCACCGTTTGGTAAGGTTTGATAAAGTGCTTTTCAGCAAACTTACCTTGTTCATTAGCTAATTGGCTTCGCTCTTCTCTGTCATAAATAATTTGGGTGACGGAGTGATCTCGGTTTTTCAACTTAGGCTGATAGCGTTGGCCTGCCACAGCGTTGGCATTATAAATTTCAGGACGATAGATTTTCTGAAAGGTCTCCATCGTACTGATCGTACTGATCAGTTCGAGGGGGGTATAATCATTCAGCAAATCGCCAAAGAAATAAAACGCTAACGGAGCCACGCTATTTGGGGGCATGAAATAACGCACCTGTAAGCCCATCTTTTCAAAGTATTGCTCCGTCAAGGATGGCTCATTCGGCTGATATTCAAACCCTAAAACAGGGTGCTGATTCTCTGTTCGATAGTACGTTTTACTGTCAGAAACGCTCAGACAGATCACCGGCGGTTTTGTAAAATGCTGTTTATAAGCCGTTGAATTAACAAAATATTTAAACAACTTACCGTGCAGGTCACCAAAGTTCTCTGGAATACTGAATGTGGACTGATGCTTATTATGATCCAACAGCAAGACACTAAAATCATAATCGCGAACATAAGAAGAAAAGTTATTGCCAACAATCCCTTCGATTCGCTCTTCCGTTTTATGATCAACAATGTTTGTTTTTAATACTTCAATCGCGGGGAAGCTTTGGCCATTACCCTCAATATCGAGATCAACAGAAATAATGTCTAATTCGACAGAGTAACGATCCCCATTAGGGTTATCCCAATGGGCCATGGCATTAAAACGGTTATCAATCATCTCTAGGGTGTTAGACAAGTTCTCTTGACGACGCTCGCCTCTGGCTAAATTGGCAAAGTTAGTTGTAATGCGCGTATTGTTTGACGGGCGATAGTTTTTATCGAAGCCAATGCGCTTAATCGTAAAGGTAAAATCTGTATTCATCGTAATCGCACCCTAATTCCTTGTATAAAGCCTGAATTGATTCCTGACTATGTCTCGCCTGTTTAGCTTATTGTGCCGGTTCCCTCTGTTGGCCTGTATGGCCTTATCAGAGTCAACTGCAATATTGTCTAGGCTGAATAGCTGAATGTATTTTATACCTGCTCTTTATGATGAATAAAAATGCTTTATATTCAAATTTTATTGAATTAAATTAATAATTAAAAATACGAGGACTATCAACAGATCGCTGTCATATTTTTTTAGGTGGGTTCGAACATAAGATCTCTACTGTTCGTTATAAGGTGATGGCGCTCACCCACGCTGCAACGAAAGCCAACCTGTTGACAGCCAAAGTCTCGTCAGAGGATAATGCGTTTAGGCTTATTGGACGCCTGCCTCGCAAAAGCGATAGTGCCAATCATATATATTTCGCAAGCAGCCGCTTGCATATCATCTCAGGTTGATAGCGAGTAGACCGATTAAAGTAGGCGATATGCATATGACAAAGCCCAGCCGTGGTCTTAACACCCCCGAAAACGACAGACTTAAACTGATACTACGTGTAGCAAAATCATTACACCGTGCGGCTAGATCTGATTCACGTCCACACTCTCTGCCTGTGTTGCGCAGATTGATTGCCAGCGAAACCTTTCGCCACATTTCATTACCCGAACTCTACCGTCAACGAATGACGATCCAGCGCAAACATATATTGCACATGCTAGCCCTAGAGGCTGGAAACCTTAATTGGTCAGACTACAAGACAACGATCAAAGCCCACCCCGAAGCACAACCGCTTGATTACAATTTGGCATTAAAGCATGCCGGCTATCCCAATATCTGGTTCACATCCCTGCCCGAAGCGGAAAGATACGCGGCGGCACAGGGAGGCCAACCGATCGCTGTAGGGAAACAAGCCGTTGTGATCCCCTTTCAGGAACAGGCTTGCTAAAGTAGCCGAACACAACCGATAAACCCGCTCGCCACCCCAGTCACAACAAGGGTGGCGAGTGGTGCTCAACAATGGGGTGATCTTACAGAAGATCTGGTATATTGCTTCGTAAATACCCTCTAATCACTGTGAAGGTCGAGTTTGTTTATGCAGCGCTTATCGTTAAAACTAGTACTGAGTGCTTTGTCGCTTATCTTGTTAGTCGCTTTCTCTGGATATAGCAGCGCAGGGGAACCCCTAAATTTAAAGAAAACCATGAAGCAGATGCGACTGCATTATAAACATGCATTGGATGCCGATTCAGCTCAGGGCTTTAATCAAAATCTTGGCGAGTTCAAAACCTACCTCAAAAGCGCGCAAGCTTATGATTTTTCGCCGGAACGTAAAGTCATTTCGCTGGAAGGTTTAGATAAAGTAGCGCGTTTTGTTGATGCGATTCCACCAGCAACAGCTGACAACCTCAGCCTAGTTCAACAAGAGCTCAGCACAATCGACCAGTTGCGTACGGAGTACCATAAAAAAGCTAAGCCCGGTCTCTGGGAGATGTTCCTAAGCTTTTTTAAATAAAAAGGAACCTAATCACCTGATTTAGGTAAAAACAAGAAACAAACAAGGACTCATTATGAAAAGACTATTAACACTCTCAGGCATTATTCTTTCCATACTTTTTCCCAGCGTCGCTTTTGCACATCAAGCAAATGGCGGAGGCTTTATAGCGGGGTTATCTCACCCTGTCCTTGGGTTTGACCATCTATTAGCCATGTTAAGTGTTGGTATTCTTAGCGCACAAATGGGCGGCCGTGCGCTATGGTTAGTACCTACAACATTTGTATTAGTCATGCTAGTAGGCGGTGTTCTAGGCTTAAATGATATTGCCTTAATGTCTGTGGAAACTGGCATTTCAATTTCGGTGCTTGTTTTAGGTATCTCACTGACAATCGAGAGAAAAATTGCACCTATTTTGGCCATGTGTTTTGTCGGTTTTTTTGCGATTTTTCATGGTTACGCCCACGGCATTGAAATGCCTTACTTAGCAAACCCAGCCTATTATGCCCTCGGCTTTATTGTAGGCACAGCGAGTATCCATGTTATAGGCGTGTTGATCGGCACAATTGCCACTCAACTATCTAATGGAGCACAGCTCTTAAGGTATCTAGGCGCGGGTATCGCAGGTATAGGTTTCCACTTAGTTATCATGTAAAAACCTCATCAGGCGCTTATTAGATCGCCATAATCATGGCCGCTTTCTACACATACGGTAAACAGCGGCCATGATGCTTTCACCAATTAGAGAATGGCTAACCCAAGTATTCCTCCAGTGGTTACGGGCAGTAACCGCCACTTTTTAAACCGAGCTAGTTTTAGACAACTAAAAGCCCCCTATTTTTAATGACGATCTTCCTATAGGATCGCCCCTATGATTTTTACTGATTAAATGCCCTCACAATGGGACGCCATACTGTAAGCTTAATCAGCCCCCTCTTCCTTTTTGATAAGACAAAACCAATGACTGATATAACAGTAGCAACGCACAGCGGTAATTTTCATGCAGATGACGTATTTAGTATCGCTGCACTTAAACATATTTTTCCGTCGCTTACACTGATACGCACACGTGATTTAGCCTTGATTGCTAAGGCTGATCTTGCGATTGATGTGGGCGGTGAATATGACCCCGAGACGGGCCGTTTTGATCATCATCAACGGGGCGGTGCCGGTGAGCGCGAGAACGGTATTCCCTACTCTTCTTTTGGTTTGATTTGGCAAACCTATGGTTTAGAAATATGCCAAGGCAATCAAGAGGTCGCGGACTCTGTCGATGCGGGCCTTGTCTCGACCATTGATGCCATCGATTGTGGCCATGTAGAAGGGGTTGCTAAAGGGATTAGCCTTAGCCAAACAATATCTATGTTTAACCCGACATGGCAGGAAGATAGTCACTTTGATACCTGCTTTGATGAGGCGGTTGAGTTTGCCACGCGCGTTTTAACACGCTTTATTGCATCAGCAAATGGCGGTATTAGTGCCAAATCGATTGTCGCTAAGGCGATTGAAGATGCCAAAGATCCACGCGTCATTGTGTTAGAAAAATTTACCCCCTGGAAAAGAACCGTACACGCCTTATCTGAAGAGGCGCTCTACATGATCTATCCATCAGATTCGGGTCAATGGCGAATTCAAACCGTTCCGGTAGAACCGGGGTCATTTGAAGATAGAAAATCACTGCCTAAACCTTGGGCGGGCTTATCTGATCAAGCCCTGCAAGAAGTGACAGGGCTTGATGATGCTATGTTCTGCCATAACGGATTATTTATTGCAGGTGCTGAGTCGTTTGAAAGCACAATGAAAATGGCAGCAATGGCACTTGAATACGCTTAAACGGGCGGTTCAACTAAACAGATCATTTGGTTGCTAGCAGCGTTACGCTTAGCAATTGATAAACAGGTTTATAAAAGGGAAGCTTCTTTCCTGTTATAAACGTTTACGTTGCGGTTAAACCACCCTGCCCCTCGCTCTTGCTATCTTTGGGCACAGACATAGATTGCGTTGATTGCGCCCCTCTCTGATCGGCCTGTTCAGCGATAAGGGTTGAACAATAGCGTCCGCAACATAAGGTTATCAATACAGTCACAACAAACACTAATAAACTAATACGTATCTTCATTTTTTATATCCATCTACTGACTCCTTGTTTGAGTGCAAGATCGGATAAAAATTCAATCTTTATTCCTTAGCCCTAAATAAGCTTGTGGTATGATGCCCGCAAGATCAGCTTGCATAGACGAATTCGATTATGAAAAACAACTTTTACTACGATTTAGAGTCCGCAAAAATCGGCGCTCAAACAGATCTAACCTCAGCCTTAGATAATTTACGTTTTAATGAGGACGGATTAATTCCCGCTATCGCTCAGCAAAACGAAACCGGTGAAGTCTTAATGATGGCGTGGATGAACCGCGCATCAATTGAGGAAACCTTAAAAACGGGCCACGTATGTTACTGGTCCCGCTCCCGCCAAGCTTACTGGCGCAAAGGTGAAAGCTCTGGGCACGTGCAACATTTGGTCGAGATGCGTATTGATTGTGATGGCGACACCCTACTGTGCTTAGTCAATCAGTCGGGGCCCGCTTGCCATACCGAACGCTCTAACTGCTTCTTCCATGCGGTAAAGGGTGATCAGATCGAGATTATTGCTGAGCCGTGCTGCGCAGAATAGGCGCAGCGCTCGAAAATAAGACAATAAAAAACCACGCAATGGCGTGGTTTTTTATTCGCTAGATGATTAGCGATTAGAGCGATCTTTCTGCGCTTCACGGTAGGCTTCTTTTGCTTTACGGTGTGCTTTAACCGCATCTTGCACATCGCCGCCTAAATGGGCTTCGCCCCGTTCATTCGCCAGTTGAACTTGATGTTCCCGCTCTCTAAAGCGGCTTTTCTGCTCATCCGTCATGGTCTCTATACAATGTAGACAACTGACACCACGCTCATAACTATCTAACTGCTTCTCTTCTTCGGTAATCGGCATACGACACGCATGACACTGATCGTAATCACCCACTTCGAGCCCATGCTTTACGGATACACGACCGTCAAATACGAAACAGTCCCCTTTCCACATAGATTCGGTTTCAGGCACTTCTTCTAGGTATTTTAAAATGCCGCCTTCAAGGTGATAAACCTCATCAAACCCTTGCTCTTTTAAGTAGGCCGTAGATTTCTCACAACGGATACCACCGGTACAGAACATCGCCACTTTTTTGTTCTTTTCAGGGTCTAAGTTATTTGCAACATACTCAGGAAATTCACGGAACGTTTTTGTCTCTGGATCTAAAGCGTTCTCAAAGGTACCAATCGCCACCTCATAGTCATTACGGGTATCAACCAGTACAACATCTGGGTCTGAGATTAACGCATTCCAATCTTTCGGCTTAACGTACGTGCCTACCACACGTTTAGGGTCAATACCTTCAACCCCCATGGTCACAATCTCTTTCTTTAACTTAACCTTGGTCCGCATAAACGGATTGCTGCTATCAAACGATTCTTTATAACCTACATCCGATAAACGCTCATCCTGACGCAACCAATTAAGGACCGCATCAATCCCCTGACGTGTACCGGCAATGGTGCCGTTAATCCCTTCCACCGCAAGCAGCAAGGTGCCCTTAACGTCCGCCTCGACCATACAGTCATGCAGTGGTTGACGTAACGCTTCGTAATCATCGAGGGTGACAAATTTATATAAGGCACACACCACTATAGGGGTGTTGTTTTGATCTGGGTTAGACATATAGACTCCGCTAATTGGGGCGTAATCCCAACGCAAAATAGAGGCAGCCAACGTGGCCACATAGTAAACAGAATGTAGGGAATACCTACCTGAAAACCGAGTAAAATACTCAGAAAACGGATTTTAAAGCATTAGGAAAGGAAGCGCACATACTATCGATGAAAGCCCCTGTAGGAGCCCACCCCGTGGGCGAATAAATTACGCACCCACCCCAACAAAAACACCAATCCCTTGTAGGAGCTCACCCCGTGAGCGAATGAATTACGCTCTTTAACCCAAACACAATCCTTCGGCCAGAGGCTGGCCTCCTACAAATACCCCCTGTCGGTGCCGGGGCGAATGAATTACGCATCCAACCCCACAAAAACACCAATCCCTTGTAGGAGCCCACCCTGTGGGCGAATGAATTACGCATCCAACCCCACAAAAACACCAATCCCTTGTAGGAGCCCACCCTGTGGGCGAATGAATTACGCTCCTTAACCCAGAATATCTTTGGCAAAGGCTTCTGCACGTATTTTTTCAATGTACGCTAATAGGTTGGCATGTTTAGCAACGCGGGGTTTACCCACTTCTGCTTTTTCGATGTAATCGATAATTGGAATCAAAATCAGGTCGGCCGCTGTTATTTCATTACCGCACAGGTAAGGCTGTTCCGCTAACTGATCAGCAACAACAGCTAATCCATGCTCAACCCCAGGAAGCGCCGCTTCTACTTTATCCATGCGCACTGAGCCATCTTCACCTTGGGGGAAAATAAACTCCAACAGCACTTTACGAACAATCTTAAAATCCACATAGATACCGCTAATGCCGCTCCACTGCTCAACCTGCGCTTGGGCAAACGCATCGGTTGGGTACAACGGCGTACCACCGTACGCATTCTCTAAATAATGCAAAATCGCGACGGTCTCAGCAATCGGACCTTGATCGGTTAATAGCACGGGGAATTTGGTAAAAGGATGAATCGCTTTATGGCCCGCAGTATGAAAGCCAACCTCTTCACCATTCACCTCTGTCGTAACTTCATAAGCGAGTCCTTTAAGTTCACATGCCATCATGACACTACGTACAAACGTGCTAAAAGAGGGGCCGTAAATTTTAATAGGTGCGGTCATAACTGTACTCCAGTTTTATGAATAATGAGGTACCACTGTAGTAACTACCACTATATGTTCAAGAACATATTTTGAACCTATGCCATACTCATTTAACGCAAGCGAGGAGCGATAGCTAATGGGTTGGACAACAGAGCAAAAAAACACAAGCCGCGAAAAGATTATCAGCAGCGCAGCCGAACTCTTTACCAAACAGGGGTTTGATAATGTAGCGATCAACGATGTGATGAAGCATGCAGGCCTTACCCGCGGTGCGTTTTACAACCACTTTAACTCTAAAAGCGAGCTCTATGCCGAAGCGATTTTAACGGCCGCCAAGCTCGCTAAACGCCATACTTTAGAGCAATCAGGGTTTAAGCTAGCCGATATTATTGAAACCTATTTAAGCGATAAACACCGACAAGGTGAGTTCTCTTGCCCGCTTGCTTTTTTAACCACCGACATCCATCAACGTGATGACAACGTACGGTCGACCTATACCCGCGTGCTAAAAGGTTTTATTGATAACATTCATGAATTGAATGGCGATGAAAAAGCCCTGAGCGAAAAAGACGCAATGAAAAAAGCCGTGCTGATGATTGGAGGCTTAGCCATTGCCCGTGCGGTGAACGAGGATGATTTTGCCGAACGTCTGCTCAATGCCTGCCGTGAGGGCGTTAACCCTTAACGACTCAATAGGGTCCCGCCCGGTAGGCGCATAAAAAAACGGCCTCTTAAAGAGACCGTTTTTATCGCGTACCTAATGTTAGGCGTAGGTGTATTACTTACCCCAAGAGTCGCGCAATCCAACCGTACGGTTAAACACTAAGGTCTCTGCCGTAGAATCCGCATCAACACAGAAGTAACCGGTCCGCTCAAACTGGTAGCGACTTTCAACTGCGGCATCCGCTAAACCACTCTCGCAGCGCCCGCCCGTTACAACCACAAGTGACTCAGGATTGATAAATTCATTAAAGTCGCGTTCTTTATCCGCGTCAGGGTTTTCAACCGTAAACAAACGATCATATTCACGCACTTCGCATGGCACAGAGTTATCAGCCGATACCCAATGAATAACACCTTTAGGTTTGTACCCTTCAGGGTTAGCGCCTTTAGTAGCCGCATCGTATGAACATTTAAGTTCAACCACGTTACCCTCAGCGTCTTTAATCACTTCATCACAAGTGATGACATAAGCGCCACGTAAACGAACCGCCACACCTTGTGTTAAACGTTTCCATTTGCGAGGAGGCACTTCAGCGAAGTCATCCTGCTCTATCAACAAGTTGCGAGTAAAAGGCACTTTTCGCATACCCATTGTGTCATCTTTTGGATGCTTCGGTAGCTCAAACCACTCTTCTAACGCGTCATCATAGTTAGTGATTGTCACTTTTAAAGGGCGAACAACACACATGGCACGTGGCGAGTTTTTATCGAGATCTTCACGCACTGCGGCTTCAAGCATCCCCATATCAACCACACCATTGGAGCGCGTAACACCCACCATGTCGCAGAAGTTACGTAACGATGCGGGGGTATAACCACGACGACGTAAACCAGAGATTGTCGGCATACGTGGATCATTCCAACCGGTGACAATGTTCTCATCCACCAACTGTTTAAGCTTACGCTTACTGGTGATGGTGTAGTTAAGTTCTAAACGTGAGAACTCATACTGCTTTGGCACCACAGGCACCGGTAAGTTTTCAAGAAACCACTCATACAGTGGACGGTGGTCTTCAAACTCTAAGGTACAGATCGAGTGCGTCACACCTTCAATCGCATCAGATTGGCCATGGGCAAAATCATAGATGGGATAGATACACCATTTATCCCCAGTTTGATGATGGCTGGTATGGATAATACGGTAGATCATCGGATCACGCAGGTTCATGTTAGGTGATTGCATATCAATCTTGGCGCGTAAAGAACAGGCACCTTCGGCAAACTCACCGTTTTTCATCTTTTCAAAGAGTGCGAGGTTCTCTTCAACACTGCGGTTGCGATACGGGCTATCTTTACCCGGTGTAGTGAAGTTACCACGGTACTCACGCGCTTCGTCTGGACCTAAGTCACACACATAGGCTTTACCTTCATTAATAAGGTATACCGCCCACGCGTAAAGCTGATCAAAGTAATTGGAGGTGTAGCAGATATCGCCCTGCCATTGAAAACCTAACCATTTAACGTCTTCAATAATAGAATCGATATATTCTTGGCTCTCTTTCTCTGGGTTTGTATCATCAAACCGAAGATTACACCCACCTTTATATTTTTCTGCTGTTCCAAAATTCAAACAGATTGATTTAGCATGACCAATGTGCAAGTAGCCATTGGGCTCTGGCGGAAAACGGGTAACAACTTTACCGCCGTTTTTACCCTGCTCCAGATCCTGTTCTATCACTTGATGGATGAAGTTTGTTGGCTTGCTGCTTTCTGTTGTGCTCATAGGTAGCGTCTTAATCCTGGAATAGCATGAATTCTGTATCGCCTTACTATACGGTCAAAATCCGTAAGGCGAGTAAAAAGTTGCCCCATTATAAACGGATGCTCTCTATAAATGGCAGAGCACAAACAAACAAATTGATCGATTTACCTATTATTTAGTCCGTTCAGTTCTTCGGAGCGCCCTATTGCCTTTAGAGTTACTCCCAAAGAACAAACAAGGATGCGTTTCTTTTCGACTTGAGTATAATGGCCCGGTTAAAGGCGAAGAAGTGGACACTATAACGATGATAATTCTCCATACCAATTTTGGTGACATATCCTTAGAGCTTGATTACGAAAAAGCCCCAAAAACAGCAGAAAACTTTGAACAATACGTAACCGACGGTTTTTACGATGGTGTGATTTTTCACCGCGTGATTAACGGGTTTATGCTTCAGGGTGGTGGTTTTGAACCGGGCATGGTTCAAAAAGTAACACGCGAAACAATAGAAAACGAAGCCGATAACGGACTTTCCAATGCAGCAGGTACGGTTGCAATGGCGCGGACAATGGACCCGCATAGCGCTTCTGCACAATTCTTTATTAACGTATCCGATAATACCTTTTTGGATCATACGGCTAAAACAACAGAAGGCTGGGGTTATGCCGTCTTTGGTAAAGTCGTTGAAGGTATGGATGTAGTTAACAAACTAAAAACGGCTGCAACGACGATGCGTGCGGGCCATCAAGATGTGCCTGTAGAAGACATCATTATTGAATCGGCTGAACTTGTAGACGAAAAAGCAGACGCCGAAGCAGAAAGCACCGAAGAGTAAACATGTCTGTTTATTTCATCTCAGATTTACATCTGAAACCCGAACGCCCGGATCTTTCTCGGGCGTTTTCATCTTTCCTATCACACACCGCTCAAGGTGCTGATGCGTTATACCTGTTAGGTGATATTTTTGATGCTTGGATCGGCGATGATGCGCCCGTACCTGGTATTGAGCCGCTAGTCGCTCAGCTCAAACAGCTCAGTGATGGCGGTTGCAAAATTTACTTTCAACATGGCAACCGTGACTTTTTAGTGGGTTCAGACTTTACCGACCGTATTGGGGCCGAGTTACTTCCCGAACAAACCGTACACACCCTGCCCATAGGCAAGGCGCTCATCTTGCACGGTGATCAGCTCTGCACTGACGATCAAGAGTATATGCAGTTTCGTGCGATGGTACGTAACCCCGCATGGCAACAACAGATCCTCAGTAAGCCTATAGATGAACGTATAGCCCTCGCAAAACAGCTACGCGCCACCAGTCAAGAACGGACAGCGGAAAAGGATGATTACATCACTGATGTTAATGCCGATGAAGTAAATAAGCAGCTTAACAAGGCCGATGTTACGCTCATGATTCATGGTCATACCCACCGTCCAGCCATCCATACCTTTGATACTCAAGGCCATGAAGCCACTAGGATTGTACTCGGGGATTGGGACACGCAGGGCTGGTATTTAAAAGTCGATCATGACAACTATCAACTGATCAGCTTTGATATTGCCGATGCGCCTTAAATAAGACGTACGCTAGATAAAAAGTATTCAGTTATTACGATGAGCGCTTGCCTTAACAAGCGCTGATAACCTCAGCCAGCCTTACGCCATAAATGTCGGCTTACCACTATGAAAACGAAACTCATCGTCATCACTTTCAACCAAGTTCTGTTCCACCTCTCTAAAGACTTGAATACGGTCTTCAATAGGCTCACCCGCATACTCTTCCGCTAAACCCAGATAATCTTGATAATGACGCCCTTCCGATTTAAGTAATGAACGGTAAAACTTAGCCAGCTCATCATCTAAGAAAGGGGCCAGTTTGGCGAACCGCTCACAGGATCGAGCCTCTATAAATGCACCCACAATTAATAGATCAATAAGGTGGCCGGGTTCATAGGTACGTACCTTTTTTAGCATTCCACCGGCATAACGTGCCGATGAAAGGTGCGTATAAACCACACCCCGTTCCTGCATAATCGCAAGCACTTGCTCAAAATGGATCAACTCTTCCCTCGCCAAACGGGACATTTTATTTAACAGGTCAACACGATCTACATAGCGAAACATCAAACGCATCGCCGTTGATGCCGCCTTCTTTTCACAATGGGCATGATCGATCAATAAAATATCCTGATTGGCCAGTGCCGCCTGAATCCATAAATCAGGGGTTTCACAGGCTAAAAAGCCTTTAATCTCATCGAGCGCGTCCATTAATTATATCCAATACCATGCTAACTAAAGTGGGGAGGCATTATAGCGAGCGATGAATACGCATGCACCACCCCATACCCAGAGAACCGCGACAAAGTATGAATAAATTGATAAAGCGCAGTCCTACCCTCTTTTTATTCGATACCCAACGCAATAAAGACACCGTTACCGACTAACAAGCAACTAGAAAAAACACCGCCCGCGCCCTTGTAAAACAGGCTAAAAACCCTCTCGCCAGCGGCGTTAATTTCTCGATAAATTCCAAGGATAAAAAAAAACTAATCAAAAGCCCCATTTACTTGTAATTTTTCTTCGAAAAGTCATAAAAAAGACTGTATACTGTCGCGCAATTTTAGGACCTCACATAGTCGAGTAAAGAGATGACAGACCTATCCAAGTACAGAAACATTGGTATTTTCGCGCACGTAGATGCGGGTAAAACCACTACAACAGAACGTATCCTAAAGCTTACGGGTAAAATCCATAAGACTGGTGAGGTTCACGATGGTGAATCTACTACTGACTTCATGGAACAGGAAGCTGAGCGCGGTATTACCATTCAGTCCGCGGCGATCACCACTTTCTGGAAAGATCACCGTATGAACGTAATCGATACTCCGGGACACGTTGACTTCACTGTTGAAGTATATCGTTCTCTTAAAGTACTTGATGGCGGCATCGGCGTATTCTGTGGTTCTGGTGGTGTTGAACCACAATCAGAAACTAACTGGCGTTATGCAGATGAATCCGGCGTATCCCGTATCATCTTCGTAAACAAACTAGACCGTTTGGGTGCTGACTTCCTTAAAGTTGTTGAGCAGATCGAAAACGTACTAGCGGCTAAGCCTCTTGTTATGACATTACCAATCGGTCGTGAAGATGACTTTGTTGGTGTTGTCGACATCCTAAGCAAAAAAGCTTACGTTTGGGATGATACTGGCCTACCTGAGAACTTCGAAGTTAAAGACGTACCTGCCGACATGGTAGACGACGTTGATATGTACCACGAACAGCTAATCGAAACAGCTGTTGAGCAAGATGACGACCTAATGATGGCTTACATGGAAGGCGAAGTACCTTCTATTGAAGAGATCAAACGTTGCATCCGTAAAGGTACACTTGAACTAGCGTTCTTCCCAACATACTGTGGTTCCGCATTCAAAAACAAAGGTATCCAGCTAATCCTTGATGCCGTTGTAGATTACCTACCATCACCGACAGAAGTTGTTCCACAGGATCTAACGGATGAATTAGGTGAACCAACAGGTCAGGTTGCTACCGTATCTGTTGACGAGCCATTCCGTGCCCTTGCATTCAAAATCATGGATGACCGTTTCGGTGCCCTTACCTTTATCCGTATCTACTCCGGTAAGTTGAAGAAAGGCGACACTATCCTCAACTCGTTCACAGGCAAAACTGAACGTATTGGTCGTATGTGTGAAATGGAAGCCGACGAGCGTAAAGAACTTGAATCCGCTCAAGCCGGTGACATCATCGCTATCGTAGGCATGAAAAACGTACAGACAGGTCACACACTTTGTGATCCTAAACATGAATGTACGCTTGAAGCTATGGTATTCCCTGAGCCAGTAATCTCTATCGCTGTTGAGCCTAAAGATAAAGGCGGTGCTGAGAAAATGGGTCTTGCCATTGGTAAAATGGTTGCAGAAGATCCAACATTCCTAGTACACACAGATGAAGATAGCGGCCAAACAATCCTTCGTGGTATGGGCGAGCTTCACCTAGATATCAAAGTAGATATCCTTAAGCGTACTTACGGCGTTGACCTAATTGTTGGTGAGCCTCAAGTAGCTTACCGCGAAACAATCACTAAAGAGATTGAAGATTCTTATACCCATAAGAAACAGTCTGGTGGTTCTGGTCAGTTCGGTAAAATCGATTACCGTATCAAACCAGGTGAGCCAAACTCTGGCTTCACATTTACCTCTACAGTTGTAGGCGGTAACGTACCTAAAGAATTCTTCCCTGCTGTTGAGAAAGGCTTCAAGAGCATGATGGAACAGGGTGTTCTAGCTGGCTTCCCAGTACTAGACGTTGAAGTAGAGCTTTTCGACGGTGGTTTCCACGCGGTTGACTCCTCTGCTGTAGCCTTCGAAATCGCTGCAAAAGGCGCATTCCGTCAGTCTATCCCTAAAGCAGGCGCACAGCTTCTTGAACCTATCATGAAAGTTGACGTGTTCACGCCAGAAGATCACGTAGGTGATGTTATCGGTGACCTTAACCGTCGTCGCGGCATGATCTCTGGTCAAGAAGCAGCAGGTTCTGGTGTACGTATTAAAGCAGACGTTCCACTATCTGAAATGTTCGGTTACATCGGACACCTACGTACAATGACATCCGGTCGTGGTCAGTTCTCTATGGAGTTCTCTCACTACAGCGCTTGTCCAACAAATGTTGCAGAAACGGTTATTGCTGACGTTAAAGCACGCAATGCCGCTAAGTAATCTAATTACTTAACGCACAACAAAAAGCCCGATGAGAAATCATCGGGCTTTTTTGTATAGTCCATTTAGCAAACCCGATAAAACCTAGAGCCACCCTATGAAATTTATTAACCTTGACGCCACAACCGCTTATAACAAAGCAATCAAATCCTGCGGCAAAGACAACAAGGTTATTGTCTGCGGTACCCAAGAAGATCTAACCTATATCGAAGACGCCATAGAATCCCGCCAG
>TARA_R110002050_G_scaffold97137_3_pt1 | contig 17567 bp, 13 predicted proteins | sample TARA_R110002050 | Tara Oceans TARA_R110002050 (sample SAMEA4396988) | marine metagenome | biome: Polar Biome; feature: [DCM] deep chlorophyll maximum layer (ENVO:01000326); material: water (ENVO:00002006), including particulate matter (ENVO:01000060) such as... | depth 25 m
CAACTACCCTCTTCGATTGTAGTTGTGCCAGCGATAGGTTTTGGTCAACAGGATTTCCAACCAATACTGTTGCAAATTCAATCGGGCCACTATTGTTGTCTTATACTATTCTACCTGTAATAATGGTTATTTTTTCTTGAGCTATTAGTTGGTTATTACTGAAAATGAAGAATACAATAAGTAAAGAAGGGTAAATACGATTGTACATTTTTATTGAATGATGAATAGATTATTTTAAAGATGCAGCATACTTAGTTATTATTGAATAAAAATTATACAGACGACTAAACTTTTGATATTGATAACGCCAAGTGTTCGAATCTGGATTATTAATTAAAGTATTTTTTTGTTTTCGAAAAATCAGGTTTATATAATTCGTATCGACCTCTCCAGCCACCTAATTCAGGATGTTCCGCATCATTAAGGCCATTAAGGATTAATGAAAAGAAAGCGGGCGTATCTCGCTCTACGCCCCAGGCTATATCCGGATAGTTTGCTCCTAGCGGACCATGATTTTGTTGAATATGTTTTTGCAATCAAATCATTACTTATTGTTGTGTTATCGAAGCCTTTGATATATGAGTTGATTCCTATCCAAGTAGCTTGGCTATATTCACCTCCAGGACTAACGATATAGAACAAATCTGGAAAATTATTACTAATCCAGATGCCGCTATTCTCTTGTTCAGAGATGGTGTAAACCTTTAGTTTCGAAATTAGCCTTTTAGCTTCTTTTTTACTTTTTGTGTTTTTGATTTTATGTAATGATTGCGCAAGTGTATTTACTCCTCCCCAAACCAAATCCACAATGGTCGGTCATCATCTTTTTCAAGTATTTTTATTATTCAATCAGAACCTTCTGAATCCATTCCTTCTCCAACACCCAACATACCGTATTTTGGTAGACCTGACTTGATCAATTTTGAAAGGTAATTGGCATTAGGATAGTTTTTGTCATCTATTAAAAGGTTGGAGTGAATTCTACCATAAGCGCTAACTATTTTGTCTATAGACTCGGGATTGATTTTAGCTTGCAAACAACAACAAGTAGTAGCAACCATGCCTTGATGTCAATTTCTTGGCATATAGAAATAAACGTAAAAACGATTAAGTGTCATCTGGATCAGCTTCAATGTCTGATAATATAATTACCCTGTTCTTTTCATTTTTTTGCGAATATGAAGTTTGTATTGTAAATTATATTTCGCAAAGCAGTGTGATTTTTTTCAACCTAGTTATTGATTGATACTTCGGTAAATAAAATAATCAAGAAAGAAATAGAATTTTAATACAGGCAGATAAGGGTAATAAATCTAGGAAATCTACATCAAATAGTATAAATCATCAGTGGTTTTAAAATGTTATATTTAAAATAATAATTTTATATAACTATAAGATGATATTGAGACCTTTTTATATTGTTTGCATCTTTTTTATACTTGGCATAAATGCCCAAGAACTCTCCCCAATTCAAAATTACACTCCTATTGAATATGCAGCTGGAAACCAAAATTGGTCAATTACGCAATCTATAGATAAGCATATCTATATAGCGAACAATGGAGGTTTGCTAGAATTTAATGGTGCAGTATGGAAATTATATCAATCTCCTAATGGGACACCGTTAAAATCTGTAAAAATCATAAATGACCGAGTTTTTACAGGTAGTTATATGGAATTTGGTTATTGGATAAAAGATGATTTTGGGGTTTTAATATATAACTCGATTTCTTCTAAAATAGAGCAGCCACTTATAGAAGATGAACATTTTTGGAATATATCGAAATTTAAAGATTGGGTATTGTTCCAATCATTAGATCGCATCTATATCTACAATACAATTAATGGTTCTATTGATATATTGGATGCTAAAACTACGAGGGCGTCAATTCTTGAAGTTGGGAATAAAATCTACTTTCAGAAAATAAACGAAGGAATTTTCACTATTGATAATGGAAAATCAGTTTTAGTATCAGATAACGATATCTTTAAAACTGATATTATTATTGGGGCATTTTTAAAAGAAAATAAAATTCTATTTGTTACCGAACAAAGTAAATTTTATTTTCTCGATAAAGCTATGCTAACTAAATGGGATATTTCTGCAGATGTAGTTTTGTCAAAGAGAGAAACATATAGTGCTTTACGATTAAATGATGGCTCATTTGTTTTAGGTACTATCTCAAACGGTGTTTATCATTTAGATAATGATGGTACTATTCTAAATCATATTAATCAAGAAAAAGGTCTAAACAATAATACAGTTCTTTCTTTATTTCAAGATGTTGACCAAAATTTGTGGTTAGGATTGGATAATGGATTAAGTGTTATAAACTTAGATTCTCCCTTCAATGAATATATAGATCATAATGGAGTCTTAGGGGTAGTATATACTGCGGTATTATATGATGATATTTTATATTTAGGCACAAACCAAGGCTTGTTTTATAAAAGAAGGAATGAGGATGTTGATTTTCAACTTGTCGATGCTACTCAAGGGCAAGTTTGGTTATTGAAAGTAATAAATGGTACACTGTTTTGTGGTCATCACAAAGGCACTTACGTTATTGAAAATGGTCAGGCTAACCAAATATCAGATGTGCCAGGCACTTGGGATATTCACAAAATAGAGTCTAACGTGAATCTTTTATTACAGGGTAATTACAAAGGTTTGAGTATTCTTGAAAAGATAAATGGTCAATGGAGCTTTCGAAATAAAATTGAAGGATTTAATAGCTCAAGTAGATTTTTTGAATTTCTAGACATAGAACATATTGTCGTGAATCACGACTACAAGGGTATTTTCGATTTAAAAGTTGATACTGGGTTTAATGAAATTATAGAGGTTACACAAAAAGAATCTAAAGGACCAGGGTCAAGTCTTCTGAAGTATGATGATGAAGTAATTTATACTACGATAAATGGAGTTTTTAAATATATAACCGAACAACAAGATTTTGGTAAGGATTCTATTTTAACGAGTAAGTTTTTTAATGCAAATGAAAGTATTATTGGGATACTTAAGCCAACAAATAATTCAGAAAAAATATGGGGCTTTACCAATGATAATATTATTTGCGTTTCGCCAGGCATATTAAGTGATGTTCCGCAACGCTTAAAAATTTCTATTCCAGATTTCTTCAGAAGAAGCATGGGTATTTTGGGTTTTGAGTCGATAGTTCATTTAAAGGACGAGGTGTATTTAATCGGTATAGCTAACGGTTATGTCACCGTTGATTTAAATAAGGTAAAGCAAAATGAATATCAAATCTCAATAAATTCAATTTTCAAAGAATTTTATGATGCTCCAAATATTAATATTAAGCTCGAAGGATTTAATGAATTTAAATCGTCTGAAAATAATTTAAAATTTCTTTTCAATGTTCCTGAATTCGATAAATACACCGATGCGGAATACCAATATCGATTAGAAGAGGTTTATAACGAATGGAGTACCTGGTCATCGAATTCTGAAGTTTCGTTCACAAACTTACCCTACGGCAATCATACTTTTGAAGTTAGGGCAAAAGTAGGTAATAACCTTTCGAAGAATACCGCTTCTTATGAATTTATGATTTCTAAACCATGGTATTTAACTTATGGTGCTATTTTTTGCTACTTAGTATTAATTACGCTGTTGGTGGTTTTTATTCACAAGTTATATAAAGGATATTACAAAAAGCAACAGAATCAGCTTTTGAATGAGAGTAAGAAAAGGTTGAAACGCAAAAAGTTAAAAAACCAAAAGAGAATTGTCCAAATTAAAAATGCTCAGCTAAAAGAGCTTATAGAAAGTAAGAATCGTGAATTGGCAATATCTACTATGAGTATTATAAAAAAGAATGAATTTTTAAATTCTATTAAAGAACAATTGAACGAAAGTAGTGTTGATTCTCAGGTCAAATCTGTTATTAGAACAATTGATAGAAATATAAATAATGTGGACGATTGGAAATTTTTTGAGAATGCATTCAATAATGCCGATAAAGATTTTTTGAAAAAAGTAAAAAATGTCCACCCAGAATTATCTGCAAATGATTTACGGTTATGTGCTTACTTGCGGCTAAACTTGTCATCAAAAGAGATTGCTCCTCTCTTGAATATATCTGTACGAAGTGTAGAAGTAAAAAGGTATCGATTGCGTAAAAAAATGAACTTATTACGTGAAGATGGCTTAACAGAGTATATCATGGATTTATAACCCCTCTACATAGACTCCTTTTACCACAACATTACCACAACATTACTTAATTAAATAGTTAAGAGGCATCATAATGTTTAGATGGTGAAATAGGCTTCATTGACTATCTATTATTAAGAATATGACTTTATTTTGGCTTTTTATTGATTTGTATGTTTTTTGTATAGGCTATTATTTCGGAATTGATGATCAGCTAAATTAAATTGCATCAGTCTTGTACCTAAAAAGAAACACAACTTATGTTATTGTATTTAGATACTTGTAAATGATTAACTCAAATAAAATTAATTATGAAAAACTTGAATTACATTTTTGTTGCATTTCTAATGGTATTGTTCAGTTGTGAAGACGATGATGCATTTGGATTTGTAGCATTATCTAATCTTACCGTAAACACAGAAGTTAGTGATGGCGGATCTGGCACTGTAATATTTAAGCCTTCTGCTTCGGGAGCAAAGTCTTATAATTATAATTTTGGAGATGGAACTACTGGAGAATCTCTTACTGGTTTTATTTCTAAAACTTATAGCACAGTTGGAGAAAATATCTTTACCGTTACTATAACTGCAAATGGTTTTGATGGGACAACTATGACGGAAACTGTTGAAGTTTCAGTAAATATCCCTGTAACGAATTCAGACTTGGTAAATTTACTTACAGATGGCACTTCTAAAACATGGTTCTTGGCGGCAGCCCAACCTGGTCATTTAGGATTGGGTCCTGCACGAGAAGGAATAGATGGTGATTGGTGGTATCCTAAATGGTATTCTGCTAAGGCTTTTGAAAAGTGTGGCAGTGATATTTCTGATTGTTTTTGTGATGACGAGCTTACTTTTTCTGTAGATTCTAATGGAGATGTAACGTATATTTTAGATAATATGGGTCAAACATTTTTCAATGTTGGGCATAAGGCTGTAGTTGGTGGAACTTCTGACGAAGATTTTTGTTATGATTATGATACCTCTGGGGAAAAGGCAGTTACTATTTCCTCTGTAGAGGGAAATGTTCCAGAAGCTGAAACTACGGGAATGCAAATGGATTTTTCTGATGGTGGTTTTATGAGCTACTATGTAGGGTCATCTACTTATGAAATCTTATCATTAAGCGAAAACTTATTATATGTTAGAACATATGATACGATGAATCCTGATTTAGCTTGGTATATTAGATTTACTTCAGCTCCTTCATCAGGTGATGGAGATGAGAGTCTACAGACCGTTTATACGAATTTAGTTTGGTCTGATGAGTTTGATGTTAATGGAGCGCCAAATCCTGCTAATTGGACCTATGACCTTGGTGCAGGTGGATGGGGTAATGGCGAAGCTCAAGAGTATACCGATAGTGCCGATAATGTTATCGTGGAAGATGGCTTACTTAAAATAACAGCTCGTGGTTCAGGTGTTGCAGGAGGTGCAATACATTACTATGATGATGTTACTTTAGTGGCAAGTGGTGGTGGCACATCAATTGTCCAGGATTTTGAAGGAACAGCTCCAGTATTTACTGATTTTGGAGGTGCTTCAACTGCAGTAATTAGTAATCCTGATGCATCGGGTGAAAATACGTCGACTAATGTGGGAGAATCGACAAAAAATAATGGAGCAGAAGTTTGGGCTGGTTCTTTTTTCAATGTTGCCGCACCATTAGATTTAACTACATACTCAAGTATGGAAATTAAGACTTGGTCACCTGCGATGGGTGCTGTTGTTAGATTGAAACTTGAGAATCAAGCAAATCCAGATGAATTTTTTGAAGTTGATGCAACTACTTCTGTTGCCGAAGTATGGGAAACCTTGACTTTTGACCTAAGTTCAGCACCTGCATTTACTTATGATAGAGTTGTCTTATTCTTTGATTTTGGGGTTAGTCCGACAGGAAGTGCTGCATATACTTCTGCAAGGATTAAATCCGAAAATTTATTTGAATTCACGTATGGTAGAGTTGAAATTAGAGCCAAACTACCTTCTACAGGTGGCACTTGGCCTGCACTTTGGGCTTTAGGTGCTAACTTTGATGAAGTGGGTTGGCCAGCAACCGGTGAAATAGACATTATGGAACATGTTGGTAACAATAACAATACGGTTAGTAGTGCCTTACATTACCCTGGTAATTTTGGTGGTTCGGCGGTTGTTGGTGCAATTTCGGTACCATCGGCTACCTCAGAGTTTCATAATTATACGGTAGAATGGACGCCCGATAGTATCAAGTTTGTAGTAGATGAAGAACTTATACATAATAGTTTTATCAACTCAGCTAGTACACCTTTTAATAGTGATTTCTTTTTAATTATGAATGTCGCTATGGGTGGTACACTTGGTGGCACTATTGATGGTGAGTTTACTCAAGATACCATGGAAGTTGACTATATAAGAGTCTATCAATAATTAATAGTTTTTAAATATATATTATGGCTATTGTATTCATTTACAATGGCCTTTTTCATTCTGGTTATTTTAGTTATTAGGGGTTGAAAGAGATTTTATTCAAATAGGCCCATTTTCAAAATAATATATAAATGGGTAATTTAAGAGGTAATCTAACATAGATAGTAGATAAAATGCATGTGTTGTTGTTTACTAAGATTATAAACCTTTGCATAATATTAATGCAAAGAATTAAAATCATGAAGAATATAAAATTTTACCCAACGATATGGCAAACGATACCTTTCTCTTTAGATATGGTTGATATCTGGAAAAGAAAGACAAAGAAAAAAATAAAACAGGTTAAATGAAATTAAATGATTTAGTCTTTAACAGAATGATAAAGATTATTTAAGGATATATTTTTTTTCCAAATAAAAAGCCCCTTTTTACAAGGGGCTTTTTTAAAGTATTTTTTTAACAATATGGGCTATGGTTAAAAGATTAAACAATCCCTATTAGGGCTAAAAGAGTTCCAACTGCAACGACTGCTAAAAAAGCATTCATCGCAATAATTAAGACAGATAGATAAGAATCTACCCCCGTTTTAAATGATAAATTATTCATAACATTACCTACTTTAAAGTTATACTACTAAAGCTAGTTGATGTTTGCAACATTTAAATAGACAATGTTGTAAAACCTTACAAACCTGTTGCAAAGTCTTACTTTGTTGATGTTTGGTAATTCTGGTAATGTATTTTATCTATTAAAATGGTAATTTATCGATACTTGTTTAAAATACACTCGATAATTTAAAGACTTTTGATGTTGTCAATTTAAATTATTCAATTAAACCAATCCAATCTGCTATGGCAGCTAGGGGTACTGAAATAAGTATCAGTATCAAGCAACCAATCATTAATTTTAAAAAACCATTGAGCATTTTAACTCCTGTAGAAAGTTGTTGTTCCATAATCATAGTTCTATTGTTCTGTACTCAATATAAGGATATTGGGGTTAAAGTGCTGTGAAATAGAGATGTAAAATCGACTAAAGTATCAAATCAACTTTGTAAAGTAAGATTTACCTATTTAGAACCAATTATCCATGTGTAATTTATATGGACCGGTTAAAGCAAAAAATAAATTCTACGATTGAATTTTTGAATTGATTACATTCATTATTTTGCTTGTAGCTCCTTTTCTTGAGGTTATATAAGAATGGTTTATTTCACCTGTTTTTTCTTTATAATCTACATTTTCAAAGCATAAATTCATTTTCTTTCTAAACTCAGATGCGCTGTTTATAGATAAAACTCCTTTTAGTTGTACCAATTCTTCAGCTTCTGCAAAGCCATCGTATTTTGGACCTATAATAACTGGTATGCCAAATACAGCAGGCTCTAATGTATTGTGTAAACCAGTAGCAAAGCCACCACCTACATAGGCTACATCGGCATAACTATATACTTTTGTCAAAATTCCAATAGTGTCTATGATAATGACTTCATAATTTCTAGGGTCGTTATCGCTAAGTTCCGAATAGCATAAAACAGGTTTATGTATAGCTTGTTTAATATATTCAATATGTTTTGCTTTCATGGTGTGTGGAGCAATAACGAATTGAATTGGATGAGTGTTTTGGTTAATATAATCTATAATGATGTTTTCATCTTCTGACCATGTACTACCAGCTACAAAACACAAATTGTCTTTCTTAAAATGGGTCATAAAATCTAAAGAATTGTTTCTTTCTAGAATTTCGTTTACCCTATCAAAACGAGTATCACCTGCAATAGTCGCATTATTTAATCCAACTGAATTGAGTAAGTCATATGACATTTCATTTTGAACAAAGAAGTGCGTAAACTTGGTTAACGCTTTTCGCATGAATCCGCCATACCATTTAAAGTAAATATGACTTTCTATGAATAAAGCAGATATTAAAAAGGTAGGTATATTCTTTTCTTTTAATGCTGAAAGGTAGTTCGGCCAAATTTCATATTTAATAAAGATTACCAATTCTGGATGAACTGCTTTTAAAAACTGTGAAACATTTTTTCTAGTATCTAATGGTAAATAGCATATTGCATCTGCGGTTTTACTGTTCTTTTTTACTTCATAACCTGATGGAGAAAAAAAGGTGAGCACTAATTTATGATTAGGACGAGTCTTTCTCAATTCTTCCATAATGGGGAGTCCTTGTTCGTATTCCCCTAACGATGCAGCGTGAATCCAAATAACTTTATCCTTTTTTGAGATAGATTTTTTTAATATTGAAAATGTCTCTTTTCTACCATTTATAAAAAGAGATAGTTTGGTGTTTACCAAGGCTAGTGCTCGAAGAATAGTAGAAGCGGTTAAGACAAGAAGATTATAAAGAAAGTACAAACCAATGCTTTTGGGCTAAATTACGTTTCTTTCCATAAAATTAGTGTCGTCTGTTTCGTATTTTTGTATCGCTTCATGTAATTTCAACAGATGAAAAAGATACAAATGGTAGACCTAAGTGGTCAATACCAAGAAATTAAAGATCAAGTCAACTCTGCTATAACTCAAATATTAGAAACATCGGCCTTTATTAATGGTCCTGAAGTACATGCATTTCAGAAGGAGTTAGAAACTTATCTTGGTGTAAAACATGTAATTCCGTGTGCAAATGGTACAGACGCATTGCAAATTGCAATGATGGGATTAGGTTTGAAGCCTGGGGATGAGGTTATTACTGCAGATTTTACTTTTGCCGCAACCGTGGAGGTTATCGCTTTATTGCAATTAACACCAGTTTTGGTAGATGTATACCCTGACACGTTTAATATTAATATAGAAGCTTTAGAAAAAGCAATAACCCCAAAGACGAAAGCAATTGTTCCTGTTCATCTTTTTGGACAATGTGCTAATATGGATGCCATTCTTACTTTAGCTGAAAAGCATAATTTATATGTGATAGAGGATAATGCACAAGCTATTGGTGCTAAATACTTATCTAAAAACGGTAAAAAATCTATGGCGGGAAGCATGGGTCATGTAGGCGCAACTTCCTTTTTTCCTTCTAAAAACTTAGGGTGTTATGGTGACGGCGGTGCTATTTTCACCAATGATGATGAATTGGCACATATCATAAGAGGTATTGTAAATCATGGTATGTATGAAAGATATCATCATGACGTGGTGGGAGTTAATTCTCGATTAGATTCTATACAAGCAGCTGTTCTTAGGGCAAAACTTCCAAAACTGGATGGGTATTGTGAAGCTAGAAGAAATGCAGCGCGGGCATATTCAAAAGCGTTTAAAAATCAAGAACATATCGTTACACCGGTTACCGTAAATAATTGTGATGGTATTTGTGATGTGTGCGATTGTCATGTTTTTCATCAATACACCTTAAAAATAACCAACGGAAAAAGAGATGCGTTGGTGAAATATTTAAACCAGAACGAAATTCCTTGTGGGGTATATTACCCGATTCCCCTACATAAGCAAAAGGCTTATTTGGATGAAAGATATATGGAAGAAGATTTCCCGGTTACTAATCAATTGGTAAAAGAAGTAATCTCGTTACCAATGCATACAGAATTGAATGAGGAACAGATTAACCATATTACAAAGATGGTTATCGAGTTTGTGAATGGTTAGGTAAGTAAGTGCGCTATATTTGGTTAAAGTTGAAATATCATATTAGATGAAAGTATTAGTAACAGGTGGGTTAGGGTTTATTGGTTCACATACAGTGGTCGAACTTCAGAATAAGGGTTTTGATGTCATCATTATAGATGATTGCTCGAATTCTGATGAGAAAGTACTTATTGGTATTGAAGCGATTACCGGTAAAAAACCAATTTTCGAAAAATTGGATTTAAAGGAAAAGCATAAGGTAGAAGATTTTTTTCAAAGACATCAAGACGTTGCAGGTGTTATCCATTTTGCTGCTTCAAAAGCGGTAGGGGAGAGCGTTGAAAAGCCTTTACTTTATTATGAAAATAATATTGGCACACTGGTTTACGTCTTAAAGGAACTTTGCAAAAAGAACAAAGCAAGTTTTATTTTTAGTTCATCATGTACGGTCTATGGTCAGGCAGATAAAATGCCTATTACAGAAGATGCTCCGGTTAAGGTAGCCGAATCTCCTTATGGAAATACAAAGCAAATGGGTGAAGAAATTATTGCGGATACCTGTAAGGTTACACCTAGTTTAAATGCTATTGCATTGCGTTATTTTAACCCGATGGGAGCACATCCAAGCGGAGAGATTGGTGAATTGCCTAAAGGAGTTCCACAAAACTTAGTGCCTTTTATTACCCAAACGGGCATTGGTTTAAGAAAAGAACTTTCTGTATTTGGTGATGACTACCCAACACCAGACGGTACGTGTATTAGAGACTATATATATGTCGTCGACTTGGCTAAAGCACATGTTGTTGCTTTGGAGCGTTTGTTTCAAGGAAAAAATGAAAAAAACTATGAAGTTTTCAATGTTGGTACCGGTACAGGAAGTTCTGTATTGGAAGCCATTCATAGCTTTGAAAAAGTTTCAGGTAGAAAATTAAATTATAAAATTGTTGATAGAAGGCCAGGTGATATTACTTCGGCATATGCTGATACAACTAAAGCGAATACTGTTTTAGGATGGAAAGCTGAATATACTTTAGAAGAGGCCATGAACTACGCATGGATCTGGGAACAGAAAATTCGTGACTGAAATTATTAATCTCAAGGACTTTAATAAGGGGAAATATGGTTATATTTCCCCTTATTACTTTAAACTTTATTTCATGAAAAACTTGAATCTAATAATTTGTTTGTTTGTTACTACCATAATTTCTGCACAAGATATTTATATCCAATGTGGGACGATTTATGATACTAACTCTGGAAAGCTTATTAAGGATAAAACAATAGTGGTTTTTGAGAACAAAATTAAATCTATTGAGAATGGTTTTGTTTTTGGAACAGATGCGGATAGGATAATCAATTTAAAGGATAAAATTGTATTGCCTGGCCTTATCGATATGCATGTTCATATAGAAGGAGAGTATAATGCACAATCCTATATAAAAGAATTTACGGCAAATGAAGCTGATATCGCCTTAGAATCAACGGTTTATGCTAAACGTACATTGATGGCAGGTTTTACTACGGTGCGTGATTTAGGAGGTACGGGTGTGAATATTGCACTTAGAAATGCTATTAATGGAGGTCTGGTAGATGGACCGCGAATTTTTACTGCAGGCAAGGCGCTTGCTACCACAGGTGGGCATGCAGACCCTACCAATGGTAGACGAAATGACCTGATGGGAGATCCAGGTCCAAAGGAAGGAGTGGTAAATTCTGTACCAGATGCAAAAAAAGCGGTGAGACAACGGTATAAAAATGGGGCTGACGTCATTAAAATTACCGCAACAGGTGGAGTTTTAAGTGTTGCTAAAAGTGGTCAAAACCCGCAATTTACACTAGAAGAGATAAAAGCGATTACAGAAACTTCAAAGAATTATGGTTTTACTGTTGCTGCGCATGCCCATGGAGATGAAGGTATGAAAATAGCGGTTATGGGTGGCGTTAATACCATAGAACATGGTACATTAATGAGTGAGGAAACCATGGATCTTATGATTAAAAACCAATGCTATCTGATACCAACCATAAGTGCAGGAAAGCAAGTTGCTGAAAAAGCCCTTATTCCTGGTTTTTTTCCAGATATTGTTGCTAAGAAGGCTTTAGAAATAGGGCCTAAGCATATTGCTACTATGGCAAAAGCTTATAAAAAAGGTGTTCCGATGGGTTTTGGTACTGATGCAGGTGTATTTCCCCATGGTAAAAATGCGATTGAATTTGGGTATTTGTTAGAGGCAGGCATTCCGGTAAAACAATCATTAAAGCAAGCAACAATAATAAATGCAGGTTTATTAGATATGCAAGAAAAATTAGGAGAGATTAAACCGGGGTATATAGCGGATATTATTGCGGTTGAAGAAAATCCTGATCAAAATGTAAAAACATTGGAGAATGTAATTTTTGTAATGAAAGATGGTGCTGTTTATAAGCAATAGAATTTTAAAATCGTTTAGTGTTTTTATATAAAATTAAAGAATGGAGTTAAACGCGATCAATAGTAATGAAGTGTTGACTTTGGCAAATGAAAATACGCTACTTTCAGATTTGAAAAATCAAATAGAGAAAGATTTTGGTCTCGCTAATATTTCATTGAAATTACCGGTGAATTTTGATGCTCAATCTTTTGTATCTGCTATTAGGGAGAAAGTTTATTACTTGATGATGCAGCAATTTCCTGAATACCTTAATCTTCTTTATATAGTTGATATACCTGAAAATCAATTTAAGCAAATTGCAATTACTGATGCTGTTGAGATTGCAGATCAAATGACATATCTCATCTTAAAACGCGAGTACCAAAAAGTGTGGTATAGGAATAAGTATAAGTAAGTAGAATTTGTAATTCAAATCCCACTTACGAAATCTATACCTTAACATAAATACCTTTCTTATCCATAAGGAAACCAATAAACCAGCAAGTCAGCATAATCCATAATGCAAACAGTAGTGACCCAAAGTAGTCACCTCCTGTCGCAATGAAAATATTTTCTGCAATCCAGTTATAGGTGCTGGTGCCTTTCATTGATATCACACCCAACGAAATAACAAACAATTCTGACAACAAGTATATAAATAAAGTGTTTCTACCAAAGATTTCAAAAAAATAGGTCCACTTACCTGGTTTTCTCATGTCCAACAAATATATTAAAGTGGCTATGATGAATACATCAATACCACTAGTCAATAATACGAACGAACTAGACCAAAGTTTTTTATTGAACGGCATAATTAAATCCCAAGCAAAACCAGCCACGACTAATATGGCCGCGACCATTAATAATTTTGCAATAGTTTCAAAGTTTTGACCGTTCTTCTGAATGAATTTCCCTGTTAGATATCCAGCAATTACATTTACGATAGCGGGTAGGGTACTCAGTAATCCTTCAGGGTCAAAAGCAACACCTCCATTACCGTGGTACATGTGGTTTTTCCCAATTAAAAATTCGTCAAGTTTTATAACGGCATTGCCCAATAGTGTTAAGTCGCCAAAGACAACAAGTAGAATATTGTAGGCAATTAATGCTAATATGCTAAAAATAATGACGGTTCTAGATTTAAAATAATGAAGGAGAAGAGATGCAAATAAATAACAAAGTGCTATACGCTGCAATACACCGAATATTCGGGTTTCTGCGATAGGTTTTAGGCTACCGTTCTCAAAAAAAGGAAACCAATACATTAAAAAACCTAAAAGAAAAATAATTGAAAAACGCTTAAAGACTTTTTTAAGGAAAGCACCATCTCCAATGGCTTCATATTTTTTCATGCTAAAGCTCATGGCGTTCCCAACGACAAACAAAAAGGTAGGAAATACTAAATCGGTTAAGGTAAATCCGTTCCATTCGGCATGTTTTAATATCCCGAAACTTGTATCGCCATTTCCAGGTGAATTGACTATTATCATTAGGGCAACATCCATTCCCCTAAAAACATCTAAAGAAAGATACCTATTTTTTAATGTATTCATTTTGGTTGGTTTGATTGGTAGTGAAAGGTAGAATAAAATCTAAAAGAATACACGAACAAACGGCGTCAATGCATTGCCATAAATACTTTTACTATCATTATAGAGTAAATCATACCTTAATCCTAGCGTTACATTTCGTGTGCTATAGCCAAGGCCAACAAAGAAAGCAGGCAGCCAATAATTGTCTTCAATATTGATAGTTTGGGTATATAATGTTCTATTGATGCGTAATTGTTCAAACTCTGTCGAAAGCTGAAGTTGTGGTATGGGATTAAAAAGTGATAGTACGCTTCCGCCGTAGGCTAAAAATTTATCATCATTGAACTTGGCATAATTAAAATTTAAACCTGTGCCTGCCGCTATTTGGTCATTAAATTGGTAAATGGTGCTCGGTGATATCGAGCCATTAAAGCTATTGTTGTTAAAACCTAAGCCTATACCACCGCCAAATCTAACGTTGTTCCAAAAATCGACATTGTTACTTGAATTTTGAGCTAAAGAATAGATGAAATTGAAGGTGGCTAGAAGTATAAAAAGAAATTTTTTTAAGTCCATTTATAGATTTTGTTTTAAAGTTTCATTTTTTTCAATAATACACTACATTCTTCCGTTAGATATTGTAAATGTTGTAAATTTGTACAAATTTATTCTAAAGATACAGAAAGTAATTCATGGATAAATATTCCTTTTTGAATACCGCACATACCTCTTATTTTTCAGAGCTATATGATAAGTATTTAGTGAATCCGGACAGTGTAGAGCCAAGTTGGAGAGCCTTTTTTCAAGGTTTTGACTTTGGTCTAGAGAGTTCGTTAGATGAATTAGATATTGATGAAAATCGAACTACGGCTATAGTTAATGGCAACAAAAGTGAAATGCCAGAATCTCTTCAGAAAGAGTTTCAAGTAATTCGCTTAATTGACGGTTATAGAAGTAGAGGTCATTTGTTCACAGAAACAAATCCTGTTAGAGAGAGAAGACATTACGAGCCTACTTTAGATATTCAAAACTTTGGTTTAGAAGAATCTGATTTAGCAACAGTTTTTAATGCAGGTGATATCATCGGCATTGGGCCAAGTTCGTTAAATGAAATAATTAGACACTTACAGAGTATTTATTGTGATGCCATTGGTGTTGAATATATGTTTATTCGTAAACCTGAAAGGGTCAAATGGATACAAGATTGGATCAATGTTAATGACAATCATCCAAATTTTGATCCAGCCCGAAAAAAACATATTCTTAAAAAATTAAATCATGCGATTTCTTTTGAAACTTTTCTTCACACCAAGTACGTAGGGCAGAAAAGATTTTCTTTGGAAGGGAACGAATCATTAATACCTGCTTTAGATGTAATTGTTGAACGCGCGGCAGAAATGGGCGTGAAGCAGTTCGTTATGGGTATGGCACACCGAGGAAGATTAAATGTGCTTACCAATATATTTGGTAAATCAGCGAAAGATATCTTTAGTGAGTTTGATGGGAAAGATTATGAGCAGGAGATTTTTGATGGTGATGTCAAGTATCATTTAGGGTGGACATCCGATAGAAAATCAGACAACGGCAATAAAATTAAAATGAATATTGCCCCAAATCCGTCACACTTAGAAACTGTAGGTGCAGTTGTTGAAGGTATAGCTAGAGCAAAACAAGATGCTCATTATCAAGACGATTTTTCTAAAGTACTACCAATTGTAGTTCATGGTGATGCTGCAATAGCTGGTCAAGGTTTAGTATATGAATTGGTTCAGATGGCCAATCTTGACGGGTATAAAACAGGCGGTACTATACATATAGTAGTTAATAATCAAATAGGATTTACTACCAACTATTTAGATGCAAGAACATCTACGTATTGTACAGATGTTGCAAAAGTTACTTTGAGTCCTGTACTACATGTGAATGCCGATGATGCAGAGGCGGTAGTTCATGCCTCTCTTTTTGCATTGGAATATAGAATGCGATTTGCAAGTGATGTATTTATCGATTTGTTAGGATACAGAAAATATGGTCATAACGAAGGTGATGAACCTAGATTTACACAGCCAAAATTATATAAAGCTATAGCTAAACATAAAAATCCAAGAGATATTTATGCAGAAAGATTGATGAAAGAGGGTGTGATTGACGACACATATGTAGCTGAACTTGAAAAACAATATAAAGACTCTCTTGAGGAAAAATTAGAAGATTCAAGAAAAGAAGATAAAACAGTAATCACGCCTTTTATGGCTGATGAATGGAAGGGTTTTGAAAATGTGCGTGAATGGGAAATGATGGATGCCGTTGACACCACTTTTGATAAAGATGAATTAACCAAGGTCGCTAAAGTTCTGACAGAATTGCCTAAGGGTAAAAAGTTCTTACGAAAAGTTGAGAAATTGGTTAATGATCGTCATAATATGTATTTCGAATCTGATAATCTAGATTGGGCAATGGGCGAATTATTAGCCTATGGTTCTCTATTGGAAGAAGGTTTTGCAGTGCGTATGTCTGGTCAAGATGTTGAGCGTGGTACTTTTTCTCATCGTCATGCCGTTATGAAGGTTGAAGAAAGTGAAGAAGAGGTTATACTTTTGAACATGCTTTCGGAGAAACAAGCTAAATTCCAAATCTACAACTCACTCTTATCAGAATATGGTGTAGTAGGTTTTGATTATGGGTATGCCATGGCTAGCCCTAATACATTAACTATATGGGAGGCTCAATTTGGCGATTTCAGCAATGGGGCCCAAATCATGATTGACCAATATATTTCTGCTGCTGAAGATAAGTGGAAACTTCAAAACGGATTGGTAATGTTATTGCCTCACGGTTATGAAGGTCAAGGAGCGGAACATTCTTCTGCTAGAATGGAGCGTTATTTACAATTATGCGCTAAGGATAATATGTATATCGCAGATGTAACAACACCTGCGCAGATGTTTCATATTTTAAGAAGGCAAATGAAGGCCAATTTTAGAAAACCTTTAATCATTTTTACACCTAAAAGTTTATTAAGACATCCAAAAGCGGTTTCAAAAATTTCTGAATTAGCTGAAGGTGGTTTTCAAGAGGTTATAGATGATGAATCGGCCGATGTTAAGAAAATTAGAAGCTTAGTTTTCTGTACCGGTAAGTTTTATTATGACTTATTAGTGGTCAAAGAAGAGCAAAATAGAGATGATGTTGCCTTAGTTAGAGTTGAGCAATTATTTCCATTACCTGAAGAGAGAATGAAACAGATAATGGCGAAGTATAATAATGCAGATGACTTTGTTTGGGCTCAAGAAGAACCAAGAAATATGGGAGCATGGAGCCATTTATTAATGCACTTTAGCGATGTTCAGAAATTTAGAGTAGCTTCTCGACGTTTTTATGCTGCCCCTGCTGCAGGGAGTGCGGTTAGGTCTAAAATGCGTCATCAACAAGTAATAGATTAT